>SDBV01001906.1_pt1 | contig 31321 bp, 23 predicted proteins | sample 2277081 | NCBI WGS metagenome assembly SDBV01 (sample SAMN10402039, study PRJNA504765) | marine sediment metagenome | isolation source: marine sediment core GS10_PC15, 223 cmbsf | place: Arctic Ocean: Southern Knipovich Ridge | collected 2010 | reverse complement strand
GACCTGGACCAGTTCTGCAAAGTTCCTTGGCGGATCTACGCCGACGACCCCCATTGGGTGCCGCCGTTGTTGATCGAGGTCAAGGAGTTTCTCAATCCCCGCAAGCATCCGTTCTACCTGCACGGTGCGGCCGCCCAGTTCCTGGCCACCCGCGGCGGCACCCCGCTGGGACGCATCCTGGTCAGCGACGATCCCCACTTCAACCGGCAGCACGCAACGAACTTGGGCTGCTTCGGGATGTTCGAGTGTCCCGACGACCGCCAGATGGCCCACGCCCTGCTCGGCGCGGCCGCCGATTGGCTTCGTGCCCGGGGCCGCAGTGCCATCTTGGGGCCGGTGGACTACTCGGCCAACTATCCGTGCGGGTTGTTGATCGACGGTTTCGACACGCCGCCGCGGGTGATGATGAACCATCACCGGCCCTATTATGCGGGCCTGTTGGAGTCGTGGGGCTTGAGCAAGGCCAAGGACCTTTACAGCTTTTGGTTCATCGATTCGCGGGACATGCTCGCCAAGTGGCGCCGCCGGGCCGAACGGCTCACTCGGCGCGGCGGAGTGACCATTCGATCGCTGCACAAGAGCAATTTTGAAGCCGAATTGCAGCGCTGCTTCACGGTCTATAACGGGGCCATGCACGATAACTGGGGATTTGTGGAGTTGACCGACGCCGAATTCCGCTACTTGGGAAAACGAATCGCGCAACTGGCCGTCCCGGACCTGGTCCTGCTGGCCGAAGTCGACGGTGAGAACGGCGAGCGTGTGCCGGTCGGCTTCGCGGTGACCTTGCCCGACATCAACGAAGCCATCCGACCGTTGGGCGGCCGGCTGACGCGGTTCGGCATGCCGATCAACTTGGTCCGGCTGCTCCGCCGCCGGCGACACATCAAAACGGCCCGCATGGTTGTACTGAATATACTGAAGGGCTACCGCCTTCGAGGTATAGCTGAGCTGCTGATCCTCAAGACGCTCGATTACGGCAAGAACACGATCGGCTACACCGGCGCCGAACTGGGGTGGACGCTGGAAGACAACGTCGCGATCAACCGAACCATCGAGGCGGTGGGGGCTCGCCGCTACAAAACCTATCGCGTCTTCCACAAGCTGCTCGATCAGTAGAGCACTTGCACGGGGCCTCACGCAGGGTTAACATGGATATATTGGGTAAGATAACTACCTCCATAGTGTGTGACGCACATGGCACCAAAGCGGGAAGAAATCGTAATCACCGGGGTCGGCGTGGTCTGCCCCATCGGCATCGGCAAGAAGGCCTTCTGGGCCTCAATTTCCGAGGGCCGAACCGGTGTGCGATGCCTCGATCTCTTCCAGTGTGACGATCTGCCGGCCCCGTTCGGCGCCGTCGTGGCCGACTTCGATCCCAAGCAGTTTGTCCGCCCGCGAAAGAGCCTGAAGGTGATGAGCCGCGACATCCAACTGGGCTTTGCGGCGGCCGACTTGGCCATCGCCGACGCCGGGATCCACCAGCGGCCGGTCGATCCCGAGCGGTTGGGAATCGTCTATGGCGCCGACCTGATCCGCTGCGAACTGGACGAACTGACCGACGCCTATCGCGGCTGTATGGCCAACGGCCGGTTCGATTTCGACCGTTGGGGCGAGCAGGCCATGGCGGAGATGTTTCCGCTGTGGATACTGAAATACCTACCCAACATGCCCGCCTGCCACATCGGCATCGCCCAGGACGCCCGGGGACCGAACAACTCGATCACCCTCGGCGACGTCTCCAGCCTCTCGGCGCTCAGCGAGGCGATGCGGGTGATCGATCGGGGACACGCCGAGGTGATGATCGCCGGGGGGACCGGGTCGCGGATCCATCCGACCTTTTGGGTCCGCGCCGAGGTGCTCCACCTGTCGCATCGGGCCGACGATCCGGCCGCCGCCTCGCGCCCCTTCGACGCCCGCCGCGACGGCACGGTCAACGGCGAAGGCGCCGCGGCGTTCATCCTGGAATCCCGCCGGCACGCCGAAGCCCGCGGCGCCACGATCTACGCCCGAATCCTCGGTTGTGCCGGCGCCTTCGAACCTTGCCGCAACGGAGCCGCCCTGCAGGGCAAGGCCATCCGCCGGGCAATAGAGGGGGCGTTGCACGACGCCGGAGCGTCTCCGGAAGAGGTCGGCCACGTCAACGCCCACGGATCGAGCACCGTCTTCGATGACCGCATGGAAGCCCTGGCCATCCGCCACACCCTCGGCGACGTGCCGGTAACGGCGCCGAAGAGCTTTTTCGGAAACCTGGGGGCGGGAAGCGGCGCCGTGGAAATGGCCGCCAGCGTGCTGGGTCTCTCCAGCGGCGTCGTGCCGCAAACGCTTAACTACCGGTACGCCGATCCCTACTGTCCCGTGAACGTCGTCGGCCGCGGACCGATCGAAGCCACCCGGCCCGCGGCGGTGATTCTCAATCACGCCTCGTCCGGCCAGGCGGTGGCGATGCTCTTAGGCGGCCCCGAGTAATGCCTTGTACTACTAACCTCAAACATCGTTGAGTTTTTGACAATCTGCCCGGGGTCAGGTTATTAGGAGGTGAGGGGGTGAGGGGGCTAGGAGGAAAGGAGGTTAGGAGGTTAGGAGGTTAGGAGGTTAGGAGGTTAGGAGGTTAGGGCTTCAAGGACTAACCTAATCCCCTAATCCCCTCACCCCCTCACCCCCTCACCCCCTTTGGTTGCGGCTACCGGCCGCACCAGGACATTCCAATCTAATCCGTGGGTTGCCGTCGGGTGCGATGGGCGGCCTGCCGTAGCCAAGGAGATTCCGATGTCCCAACAACAAACGCGGCGGCAGTTCCTCGAGACCACGGCGGCCGCCGTCGGGATCGGTGCACTTGGGTTGCTTGACGAAAGCCGCAGCTCGGCCGCCGCCGATACCGCCGCCGGGCCCTTCTCGTTCGGCCTGGTTACCGACGTACACTACGCCGACGCGCCTCGAAAAGGCACCCGCTACTATCGCGATTCGCAGCAAAAACTGCGGGCGGCCGTCGAGGCGCTCAACCGGCGGAAGCTACCCTTGGTGATCGAGCTGGGCGACTTCATCGATGCCGGACCGAGCAAGTCCGACGACTTGAAGTATCTGCAATCGATCCGTAAGGTGTTCGAGGCCTTCCGCGGCCGGCGGCACTACGTCCTGGGCAATCATTGCGTGGATCGGTTGACCAAGCAAGAGTTCCTCACCCATTGCGGCGCCGGCTCACAGCGCGGCTACTACTCGTTCGATCAGGGCCGATTCCACTTCGTGGTGCTCGACGCCGATTTCAAGAAGGACGGCTCGCCCTACACGCCGGGCAACTTCTCTTGGACCGATACCTGGATCCACCAGCCCCAGCAGCGGTGGCTGGCCGGCGATCTCGAGAAAGCTCACCCCAGAAAGACCCTCGTTTTCGTCCACCAGAACCTCGATTGCGAGGACGAACCGCACGGCGTGAAGAACGCCCCGCAAGTCCGACGCATCCTCGAAAACGCAGGCAACGTCCTGGCCGTGTTCCAAGGACACAAGCACTCCGGCGGCTACCGAAAGATCGGCGGTGTGCCCTACTGCACGCTGCGGGCTATGGTGGAAGGCCCCACGCTGCAAAACAACGCCTACGCCGTCGTCACCCTGGACGCCGCCGACCGGATTACGCTGGAGGGCTTCGGCCGGCAGAAGGCCGTCCGATTGGAGTAGATTACCGCGGGTCGCTCGCGGCGGGGAGGGCGTGGCCGACAAACGCCTGCGAGGCCGAAGGAAACCGGTCGTTCTGGACCCGCTTCTTGAACGCCTCCGCTTCCGCCCTCGACCCGGCCTTCATCGGCGGCAACTGCACTCCGCCGAGCGGCCCGCGCGTAGCATCGGGCACACTGGCGCAACCGCCGCACAGGAAGATTCCGGCGGCCAACACGACCGCCCCCGTCCGTCGAGCACACAGAGAACTTCGCTGGCCATTGGTCATGTCGCGACTCCCAAGCAGGGTGGGCACCGTCCACTAATGTGATTGAGCAAGAGTGGCCACTTAAGGGTCCAAACGCTCCGCCGCCAAGAAATCCGACAACGACCGAGACGGCAGTGCTTCCTCGCGTCGAAACAGCGAACCCAGCCACGATCTCCGCGGCTTCTTCTCCGGCCGCAAATAGGCCGCCGAAAGCGAGCGTTGCATCCGCTCGGCCGGCGTCCTCTTGGGGGCCGGTTTTTTCCACGTCAAGGCGTTCTTGGTTTGGGCGAAGAACTTCTTCGTGCCGGTCCCGGCGTCGGCAAAGAACTTTTTGGTCCCCGCCCCGGCGTCGGCAAAGAACTTCTGCGTGCCCGCGTTGAGTCGTTCCAACGGCGACGGTTCCGCGCGATACGGCCTGCTCTGACCCCACGGGGCTTCAGCCACTGCCGGCCGGACGCCCGGCAGCCAGGCCAAGATGACGCCGAAAGCCACTATCCGAGCGATTGGCATGGCAACAACCCTGTAATGTAATATGGAAATGCCGTCAGAAGAGAAGAGTCGGGACGGCCGGCGCGGCCGGAGATGACACCATCTGCGGCGGGAGTTTCCCAGAAAACGGTCGTGACGTCCAGGTCGGTTTTGCCCGAATCGGCGCGGGCCGGCGGCGGCAAAACGTTCGGGCAGGACGCCGCGCCCCTTGCGCCGCTTGCCTATCTCTCCCCGGCGACCAACTCCTTGGCCTCCACCCGCAGAGGTTGTAATTCTTTGGAGTGCGGTGACTTGTCACCGCTTTCTCTTTCCGGCCGATTCGCAGTAGCGAGGGCCATTGATCGGGAAAAACGGTCGGAAAAGGAAAAGCAAAGCGATCACAAGTCATCGCACTCCAAACCTATTCCTTCCCAACCTCGATCACCGCCGGCACGGGCACGTGGTCCCGTAGAAGTGCGACGGGCAATGGTGGTTGCCGGCCACGCAGCCGATCAACGTAGCCGACGTATGGCAGCCGCTGGCCCCAATTTCCGGCCTTGGCAATACCCCCGACGCGACCCTGTGCGCGGAACTCGCCGGCAATCGAGAGCATCAGCAAGGCCACACGGCCGCCGCCCCAGGGCACGGGCCACCGGACGGGAGTCTTGCCGGTAGGGTGCAAATCGCGTTTTGCGTACCGTAGGCTGGGTCGAGCGGCGCGTCACTGGAAACCTCTGCCTATGGTAGGCGATTGGACTTACGATTGCAGTTTGAACTTCGGCAATCCGAGCGAGGCCCACCTTCCCCGGGCTTAATGCCGAGAAAGGTGGGCCTCGCTCGACGAAATGTGCTGCTGACGTTCTCTCCGGCACAAGGCTATCCGTCTACTCCCAGTCTTCCTGTTAGCCCCGCTCGACCCAGCCTACAATCAATCTGCAAAGCGCGATTTGTACGCTTGGCGGTAAGATGTTTGCCGAGATGCTCGTCAAAGTTGGCGTGGGCACCGCCGGTGACGTGCAGTGCGCTCATGGTAGCACCGCTTTTGGTTTATGCCAGATAACGATAAAGCTCAGCGGCGCCGCTTGTCCGCGTCCGCTGCAGCGCCTTGTTCGCTGCGCATTCTCTTGCACCACTCATTCACTGTGGCGCTGATAGACCCAAAGTGTTTGCCAGAGTAGAAAAGCCCCCAACTTGACTCGGCCGAACTCATTAACTTCTGCTGATCGACAAGAACTGTCCCTAACATGACGTTCATCTGTAACCCAGTCTTGTCCTTGAACTGGGCCATCTTATTCTGCATGCCATCAAAGAGCTTGCTGCCACAGATCCAGACCAGATACGTGCCAAGTTCATTCCAGTAAGGAAACCGGGCATATTTTTCTCTCAGGCTACCCCTGATGGCTTCGAAGAGCTGCCTTGCTTCCTCAGGCGTGTCCCAGGCGTCTGGAAGGGCAAATACAGCGCATAAGTATCGAACCATCATGCGACGTGGAGTTGCGATAACGAAACCGTCGACGCCCTTGATGGATAGAGTCTCACAAGGCTCCGTGTACGCATACTGAGCGAGATTGTCTCGAATTGAATCAACCAGATCCTGGTATTTCATGTCTTTTCCAGCGAACTAGTGTTTATTGAGCAACCCGAGAATGCGAATGGGGCGCGTTGCTGCCCAATAGCGTTCCCACCCGATGACGGTGATTGTAGCGCACAAGTCGCGGGGGTGCAACGGTTTGGGTGGCCTCGGGCAGTCGCTCTGCAGGCGGTGGCCGGGGCACGGAAGTGCTCAATAACACCCCAGCACCCCGCGGCCAAGCATCGCCTGAGAGATAAAGTGGCCACGCATGCCCGTGACGTTTCGGCCGGCGCTGGCCACCTGTCGACGTAAATGCTGTCCGGCCAGCGCGTTACGCTGCGTTGCGGCGGGTGGCTGGGGCAAAGCGCAGCGGTGCCCCAGGACATCCGGACCGGGGCTTCGCTGCGCTGCGGCCGCCAGCCACCCCCCAAATCGAAGTGGATGGAGGGCTGGAGATGACTGAAAAGGCCATTCGTAACTCGTTGCTACGAAAGGCTTTAGGAGTGCCCCCTGGAGGACTCGAACCTCCAACCCTCTGATTAAAAGTTCCCGGAAGGGGGGTTTTCTACTGATTTGTGGACGTTGATATGTATTGACTATCTAGGGACTTGCGCCTATACTTCTGTTGATGGTGCTACCTCAACTTTGACCTATTTTGACGAAATGGGTAGCACGTGGGTAGCACCGGCCGGGCGCAAGATAATCAGAGGGTTGGGAAAATGGCAGGAAAATCGCGGTTTCCGTTCACCAACGGACGTCTTCAGAAGCTCCCGGTTCCGGATCGGGGTCGGCAGTACCACTACGATGAAAAGGCCGCTGGGCTCTGCCTCTGTGTTACGTCCGCTGATTCCCGAACGTTTTATCTGTACCGAAAGATCGACGGTCGGCCGGAGCGGATTCGGCTGGGGAAGTTCCCCGAGACGTCGATCGACGCCGCGAGGAAGACGGCGGCTGAGCTGGTCGGTGAGATTGCCGCTGGGCGTGACCCGGCATCCGAGAGACGCGCAAGACGGACCTCCCCTACTCTTGCCAACCTCTTCACTCATTGGATGGAAACCCACGCCAAGCTCCACAAAAAGTCTTGGCAAGAGGACGAACGCCAGTATCGGGCGTTCTTAAAACCCTGGGCAGGCCGCCGGCTGGGGAAGATCAAGAAGACCGACGTCCAAGCTCTCCACGCCAAGGTGGGCAAGGCCAGCGGTATCTATGCCGCGAATCGCCTACTGGCCCTACTGCGCGCAATGTTCAACAAGGCCGGCGATCTGGGCTGGACGGGCGCAAACCCGACGGCCGGCGTCCGGAAGTTCAAGGAGTCATCTAGGGACAGGTTCCTCCAGCCCGAGGAGCTGAAACAGTTCTTCATGGCGCTGGCCGATGAGGAGCCGATCTTCCGCGACTTCTTTGTGCTGGCGCTGTTCACCGGCGCCCGCCGGTCGAACGTCCAGGCCATGCGCTGGGAGGAGATCAACTTCCAGGCGGCCGTCTGGAGAATCCCGGACACCAAGGGCGGGCAGCCCGTGATCGTGCCGTTGGTGGAACCGGCCGTCAGCATCCTCAGGTCGCGTCTGGAGGCGTCCGACGGCAGCCCGTGGGTATTCCCCACCCACAGCAAGGTCGGCCATCTTGTGGAACCTAAGACGGCATGGAAGCGAATCTGTGAGAAGGCGTCTCTTCGGAATCTCCGGGTCCATGATCTTCGCCGAACAATGGGTTCCTGGCAGGTCGCTACCGGCGCGACGTTGCCGATCATCGGGAAGATGCTCGGTCACACTCAGGAAAGTACGACGGCGATCTACGCCCGCTTGCAGGTGGACACCGTGAGGGAATCTGCCGAGAAGGCCGTGGCCGCCATGGTCGAGGCCGCCGGCGTCAAGCTGATCGAGGACAAAGGGGTGGATGATGGATAAGGACGCGCGCCGGATCTGCGATGAGGTAATCGAGCCGCTGATCGACCTTTTCGAGGTTACCTCGCAAACCGCCTGGGACTGCGGCAATGATCCGCCGGTCTGGGTCCTAGATGACAAGCGGGTGGACATGTATAGGACCATCGAACGCGAGTACGAAAAGCTCGACCTACCGTGGGCCAAAACGTGGATCGAATTCAACCTCGGAGTAGATCGTGCCGAGCGGTTCCAGGAGATCCTACTTGGGGCACAGGAGGTGGTCCGACGGGTCGAGTCTCCAAGGATGGGTGAAAACGTTGCGAGATATAACGCTTACGGACACGGGAAGGTCGACGAGCAAGATTTCCTGCGCGCCCAAGAGACCATGGCCGGGACGATCGAACATCTTCGCCAGTTGGTTGCGATGATCCAAAAAGGGCTCAACGTCATTTCGGACAAAGCGCCGGAAAGCCGACTGATCGTGTCACTCGATCCGCCCCAAGTCACCATCGACGGAACGGCCTACGCAGTGGCTCCCGATGGTGCGGATTTCGTAAAAACACTGGTCGACGCGGATGGGGACTGGATCAGCAGCACCGATGCCGGTTGGCTTTTCCGGCCGGATCGGGTGCTGAAGGCGCTTCCACCGGCTGTTCAGCAGTTGGTGGAACCAAGAACAGGCAGTGGGTACCGGATATCACGCCAGACTCTACTGGCATAACCACGCCAAAAACAGTCCGTCGATCTGCCATCGGCACTTCGTGATAATGGACGTGAGTTGACCATTTACGTCCCGTTGTTATGAGGTGCTACTCATGTCTACTGTGATTTCTCCGCCCGAACTTCTCACTCGGCAGCAAGCCGCCGAGTACATCGGCCTGAAGGCCCAGACTTTGGCCGTTTGGGCATTGAGCGGGAAACATTTGCCTGTGATCCACGTGGGCCGCTCGGTCCGGTACCGCAGATCTGATCTGGATGCGTTCATCGAGCGCCAGACGGTTCCCGCTTCTTCTTGATTTAACCTTGCTGCTCGGTGATCGGCGGCAGTCACCGGGCAGCCCACTAGCCATGTCGCAAAGAAAGGACTCTGCTAATGCAGATCCAAGTGGACGGATTACCTGATGGCTCTTACACGGTCGAACTGGTCAGCGCGGAGGAACTTCCCCCGCCGGAAGATCACGAAGATTGGGGGCCGAGCGCCGAACTGACCGTAATGGTCGTTGGTGGCGATTACGACGGGAATGTCGTAGCTGATCGGATGGGGTATCGGGTCGGCAAGAAGGCACGCTTCGGGAAGCTGGTACGGGGGATCATCGGGCGCGATTTACAGCCCGGCGAGGCCCTCGATATCTCCCAGTATTACGGCCGCCGCTACACACTGCTGGCGGAAGTAAGCGACGGCCGCACGCGGTTCTTGAATTTCGTGTCTGTTCCCGACTAGCCGCAAAACCGATGCCCGGCGGCGGCGTGCAGGCCGTCGCCGGGTCTCTTTCTTGAGCAAGGGTATTATGACGGAAAACAAACTTCTAGGCAAGCTGGAAAACGTGCAGGAAAATGGCGGTGGTTGGACCGCCCGTTGCCCTGCCCACGAGGATCAGCGTAATTCGCTGTCCGTATCGATTGGAGATGATGATCGGCTGCTGATTCACTGCCACGCCGGCTGCAATACGGCCGACATCGTCAAGGCGGTGGGGCTGCGGCTGATCGATCTTTTCCCACCCAAGCCGGCCGTGACGATCACCGGCATGAAGCCGCGCGGCAAAGTGGTAGCAGAATACAACTACCACGACGCCGACGGAAATCTCGTTTATCAGGCGGTCCGCCTGGACCCAAAGGACTTCCGCCAGCGCCGACCTGATGGTGATGGCGATTGGATCTGGAACATGAAGGGCGTCGAGAAGATCCCTTACCGGCTGGCGGAATTGCTGGCGGCCGATCCTGGGGAAACCGTCTTCATTGCGGAGGGCGAGAAGGATTCCGACCGATTGGTCGAGCTGAAGTTGATCGCCACCACCAACGTCGGCGGCGCCGGCAAGTGGTTGAAGTCCTACAGCAAGTACTTCAAGGACCGTAGCGTCGTGATCCTGCCGGACAATGACGATCCGGGGCGCGATCACGCCGAGTCGGTTGCCGAAGCGCTGCAGGACGTCGCCAAGTCGATCAAGATCATTCAACTCGACGTGCCCGCCAAAGGCGACGTGTCCGACTGGATCGCAGGCGGCGGCACTGCCGAGAAGTTGATCCAACGGGTCGGCGCGACGGAGGAGTGGAAGCCCGATCCAGATCGGAAGGTTGATCAGGAGAAGAGGGAACGCAAGCCGTCGCAGGCGTCCGTCCTGGTCGGCATCGCTGACAACGACGTGGAGTTCTTCCACACGGCAGACGGTGACGCCTACGCCACGATCGCCGTGGGTGAGCACCACGAGCACTATCCGATCCGGTCGAAGGTGTTTCGACGCTGGCTCGCGAGGCAATACTACCTTGCCCAGGGTGGCATCCCGAGCGCGCAGGCGATGCAGGACGTGATCGGCGTGTTAGAGGGCAAGGCGCTTTTCGATGGTGATCAGCACGATGTCCACGTTCGCGTCGCCCAGCGTGATGGCAAGGTCTATCTCGATCTGTGTGATCCCATCTGGCGGGCGGTCGAGATCGACGCCGCCGGCTGGCGCATGGTCGATCAGCCTCCCGTAAAGTTCCGCCGCGCCAAGGCCATGTTGGCCCTGCCCGAGCCGGTCGACGGTACCGTCGGCGGCTTACGGAGATTCGTCAACGTAACGGACGAGCAGTGGCCGCTGGTCGTAGCGTTTATCGTCGGCGCCCTGCGCCCCACCGGGCCGTATCCGATTCTCGGGCTGCACGGCGAGCAGGGCAGCGCCAAGACAACCGCGACGCGGTTGATCAGATCAGTGATCGATCCCAACAGCGCCCCGGTTCGAGCGGAGCCAAGAGAGCCGCGAGACTTGATGATCACAGCCAACAACGGCTGGTTAGTGGCGCTGGATAACCTCTCTTACCTGAAGGGCTGGCTATCCGATGCACTGTGCAGACTGTCAACCGGCGGCGGATTTAGCTGCCGGACGTTGTACGAAAATTCGGAGGAGACGATCTTCGACGCGACGCGCCCTGTGATCCTCACCGGCATTGAAGAGGTAGGGACCCGATCGGACCTGATCGATCGATCGCTTCTGGTATCGCTGCCGACGATTCCCGAAGACCGCCGACGATCCGAGGCGGACTTGTGGCGAGAATTTGATCAGACGCGTCCCGGTATCCTTGGCGGCGTGCTGACGGCAGTAGCCGCCGCGATCAAGAATCTCCCGACCACTAGCGTGGTTAAGCTGCCGAGAATGGCCGATTTCGCGCTGTGGGTGATCGCAGCCGAGCCGGCGCTCAATATCCCCGCCGGCACGTTCCTGGACGCCTACACCGGCAACCGCGACGACGCGAACGCCCTGGCGCTGGAGGCGTCACCGGTCGCCAAGTTGATCATGGAGATCGTTACGCCGTGGATCGGCACGGCAAGTGAGCTGTTGAAGGATCTGGAGGCTGCGGCGACCGACGGCGACAAGAGATTGAAGTCCTGGCCCAAGACGCCGAGATCCTTGTCCGGCGCGATCAAGCGGCTGGCCCCAACTTTCGGGCGGTAGGTGTCGACATCGAGTCCTGGCGTGAGTCCGGTGGGAAACGGACCAGGATGCTCGCGATCAGAAGAGAGGGGGAGCCCAGCGTCCCGATCGTCCCGACCGTCCCGGATGGTGCTGAAACCACGGAAGACGGCGATCCGGACGGGACGCAACCGGGACGCAACCGGGACGCAGATTCCCCTGCCGGGACGCAAGGTGGGGACGCAAAATCGCTAGACGGGACGCAAAGGGACGGGCGGGACGCAAAAGTCCCTACCTCTTCTGATCACAGAGAAAAGGTGTTGATATGAACGCTGCTGTTGTCCTCGTGGAAAAACTGGAAGCGCGGGGCGCCGTGCTGACCGTCACTGCCGATGGGCTGGCGATCGACGCGCCCGAGGGAACTCTCACCGCCGGCTGGCTGACCAGCCTCAAGAAGTACAAGAAGGAGATCGTCGAGCTACTGGCTGATCGCGATCGACCGCCATGGTGGACCGACGATCTGACGGCTGCGGAAAACCTTGTGGTCGATCAGTTCATGGGCTATGGCCCCGACGGTGAAGTTGACGGCTGGGAGACGGCGCTGGCCGACGTGGCCCCGTGCGATCGCTGTGGCAGCCTGTGGTGCTGGTGGGACCTCTGGGGCGATCAGCACTGCCGCACCTGCGATCCCCCGATCAAGGCCGTGCTGGCCGTAGAGAAGGCCCGTCGCTTACGCCAAGGGGCGATGCCGTGTTGCTGAAGGTTCCGCCCAAGGACCGCACAAACGCCGTCCGCGGCGTGAACCTCGATAAGGCGGAGAACTCCGCCATTGCCGACGCCAAGGCGGGGATCGACTGGGGGACAACCTGGCAGAACCTCCAGCAGCACTTGGACCCCATCGCTATGTTCAACAATTGCCGATGGAACCAGATCCACCGACACCTCTACTTCGTGTGGCTGAAGGCGTCGGCACGGCCGGATCAGGAGCATCCCGAGCCGTGGCGGCTAGACGACGCAATGGCGATCCCCCCGTAATGGTGTACTGCACTAACGGGTGGGATATACCCCTCGGTTTCTGAGAACCGACAGATCCCGAACCGCTCCTACGGCCGCCGCATTTTCGGGAGGGTTTAACGGGGTTGGGGTGTCGATTCTCTTATGAACTCTTGACTTCTTATAAGCAATACTTATGCTATATGGGTATGAGAACACGCTGGGCCATCGCCGACACCGTCGTAGCCGCTGGGATCCTGCTGATTTCATTCGGCGCGGGCATGATTCATGTCCCCACCGGCGTGATGACGCTGGGGGCACTCCTCGGCGGCTGCGGCGTGGCGATCGACCTGGCCCAAAACCGACGCCAACCCCCAAGGGATCAAGACAATGCTCCTGACGATTGACCAACTCACCGGGATCTTCGCCGTCAGCAAACCGACCATCAGCCGTTGGGCCGAACTCGGCGTGATTCCGCCACCGATTCGCATTGCCGAGCCGGGCCGACGTGGCTCCGTCCGCTGGAAGAAAGCGGACATCGAGGCGTTTATCGCCGAGCACCCGACGAGCAAGAACTTCGGCTACATCGAGACTGCGCCCTCGCACGATTCGCCCGTCGACTTGCAGCCGGAGCTGACGCAATGACGTGGACCACCGGCGACTCGATGATCATCACCGGCGCGGCCATTCTCTCCGCCGGCGTCGGCTGGATTTACCCGGCCGCCGGCGTGATCACGTTCGGCGTGCTGTTGACGGCGATCGGCGTAGTGGCTGACCTGTCCAAATCACGGGCTGCCCGGCAGCGGATCATCGAGGAACAACGCGATGGCTAAGAAGTCCCGACCCGCGACGATCAGCGAATTGAATCAGACGATCTACGAAATCTGCGAGATGATCGCATCCGGCACCAAGTTGGCGTACAAGTCCGTTGATCGTGAATCCGAGCGACAACACGAAATACACATGAAGATGGTTGCCTGGGTGCGAGAGATCGGACTCAGAACGAAAGCCCTCGAAGCAAAAGTAGCGGCGCTGCAGAACGCCGAATCAGATACGCAGCCCGAGCGGCCACCCATCGCGCCGTCGCGCGACGGACCCCTCGGGAACGCAGTCGACGTGGACGCTGTTGCGGTCGCGAGCTGCCGGTACAAACGACACCCACAAGGGATAACGTGATGACAGCGACCGAACAAATTAACGCGATTCTCAAAACGTCCGACAAGGCGAAACGTCCACTAACTGACGGAGAACTTGCCGAAATCAAAAAGCTCGAAAGCCTGGAAAGGAAAGATAAGATGGAAACCTACGCCGATAAGTGTCAGGAGTACGCCGATCTATGCGGCGATCGTGACGCGCTCCACGGCAAACCCGAGACGGTTCGGGCAACTTGCGAACTGGAGATGATACAAAACCGTCTCACCGAACTCGGCAAGGACCCCGCAGTCGCGACGTTCGCGGCAACGCGCGGGCCGGGTCGAGTGACCAGGCCGAACCAAGTTGACGGCGCGAGCTACGGCCCATCCGCAGCCGAATGGCTCGGCAGCGACGGCGGGAAGATTGCCGTACTTTCCCCGCAAGAGCGGTTCGCCGACATTCCCCGCAGCAACGGTAGTGGGCGGCGGTTGTCGCTGGGCAAGGCTATCCGGGGCGCGATCACCGGCAAGTGGCAAGGCGCTGAAGCTGAGCGTTTGGCCATGACCGAAGGATCAGGCGTCGTCGGCGGTTTCGCAGTCGGTCACGAACTCGCGTCGGAGATTATCGATCTTGCGAGGAACAGGACGAGCGTGATTCAAGCCGGGGCAAGAACGATCGACATGACGACGGACCGGATGACGATTGCCAGAGTGACTGCCGATCCGACGATGGAAGTCCACGGCGAAAATGTCGCTTTCACCGAACGCGAAGTGAGCTTCGGCGCAATCGGGATGACGGCTTACACCATTGGGACTGTCGTCACCTTGAGCCGCGAACTTGCCGAAGACGCGGTCAACCTGGTCGGCCTGATCGAGGACGTCCTGGCCCGATCGTTGGCCACCGAACTCGATCGACTGGCGCTGGTCGGTAGTGGGTCCGAGGAACCCCGGGGCGTGCTGAACCGGACCGGCATTAACACGACCGCCGTCGGCGGCGCTGCGACGTGGGAAAACATGTTGACGGCTATCAGCGTGATCGAAGCCGCCAACGGCACGCCGACCGGCTACATTTTGCATCCAACAATCAAAGGCGATCTTGCGGCGTTGACATCCGGCGATGGCACGAATTCGGCAAAACTTTGGTTGGGTGCTCCGGATGATGTAAAGGCCCTGTCTCGTTTTGTGACGGCAAATTGTCCGACGGCGAACATCTTCACGGCCGACTGGTCGAAGCTGCTGATCGGACTTCGCAGCGATGCGCAGATCGAGGCCACCACCACCGGCGGCGATGCGTTTCTGACGCACGGCGTTAAGGTAAAGGTCACGTGGCGTGGTGATATTGCGCTCTCGCAGGAAACGCATTTCCACGCACAAACCGGCATCACGACATAAAAGAAAAGTTACCGGATGGGCCGCCGGGCGTGACTTACCCGGAGGCCACCGATTCGGCGCGGTCCGGGTCTGACTGAAGCCCGGGCCGCGTTTTTCTACTCATGGTCGGACGGTCGCCGGGTGTTCACGTTCCCCGGCGGCCGTCTTTTCATTTGGCCGGGTTCTCGGCACCGCTACAAGCAAGCTAACGGCACATTCGGTCCGTGGCCCCCGGGTGAACGGGCAACAGAAAGTGGCGATTCGGAGGGTGGGGTGTTTGCAGGGGGGGTGGTCGGTCAAGGGGTGGTGTGCGGCAACATGTTGTCTGGACGCAATACGTTGTCTGGAAACATAGCATCCAACAATTCGTCAAGTTCAGCCCATTCCTGTGCTCGTTCTCGCCCCTGCTCGCGTTCTCGATCTCGCTCCACGGCCTGTTCTCGTTTCTGTGCCCATTCCCGCTCCCATTCCCTCTCCCAGTCTGGTTTCTCGGCAGGGAGCAGGGGTTGCGGGGAGGCGTCCGTCTCCTGTTCAATAACTTCCAATTGCTGTTTCCATTCTCGTTCCGCTTCCAGCGCTTCCTGTGCGAGAATTTCCATTTCCCGTTCCCATTCAGCGTCCATTGCTGCGGGTTCTTCTTCTTGCTCAGTTATTGGCCCGACCAAGTGAATAACCGTGATGATAGCTACTGCGGCGAGGATCAGCAGGGCAAATACGTTGGTAAGGATGCGTTGCACGCCTTCGACGGCCCCCGGATCCAACTTCGTCGGCCCGGGCATCGGCGGCTGAGAGTCAACCGGCTTGGCTACGGGGATCGCTCCGGGGTCCAACTTCGTCGGCCCGGGCATCGGCGGCCGGGCGTACGCTTTGGCCTGCCCGATCCGCGAACTCTCCAAGAGCATCCGGTCGTACTGCTGACGTTTGGCGTCGTCGAGCAAACACACTCTCGCGGTAGACAGCCGACTGAGTATCGCCGCCTGCTCTTGCTCGCGGTGGCAGCCAACGTTGCGGACGTGGGCCATTTGCCGATCAGCCGCGTTGGAAATGACATCCCGATCGGCCTCGAACCGATTGAGCCCCAACACGCGGTAGTGGTCCGGCGGCTGATCTTTCGGCGGAATGCCGAGCCAGGTGTAGTAGGGGTCGAACACCGGCAGCCCTCCCGGCAAGAGTCCCGGGCCGTCTCTGGCGGAATGTGCTCCCTCTCGATGCCCCCTGATGCTACCCCGCCGGCTGGCGTGCGTCAATCTGCCGAAGCGTCGGTCCGCGGCGAGACGGCCGCCGGGTAGCTGGGCCCGGTCACCCTGCCCGGCACGGAACCCGGGATTTTCTGCATCGGCCAGCGTACCGGCAGCACCAAGCGGTAGCACCGGCCAGTAGCACCGGGGAATCCGACCGAATCCTGGTGCTACGAAAAAGGCCTCTGGCGGTAGCACCGGGGTAGCACTGAGCGAAAACCGCCTGTACGCCACGAAACAAAGCCCTTCATAACTCGTTGCTACAAAAGGCTTTAGGAGTGCCCCCTGGAGGACTTGAACCTCCAACCCTCTGATTAAGAGTCAGATGCTCTGCCAGTTGAGCTAAGGGGGCGGAATCAGAACCGTAAGGATATCATCATAAGAGGATCGCTTCAAGACGCAAGGCCACCGACGAAGCCGGTTGCGACCAAGATCAATCCTGGAAAACCTGGCCCAGACCATTGCCGACTTAGGGTCGAATGGTTCGGCTACCAGCTCCATCTGTTGGTTGCCCTCAGCGGTCCCGAGATGCTGAAGCATAACCTACGTCGCTACGTCGCTCACGCGATTCTCTGCAACTCACGAGTCTACCTGTGCATCCTGGCTACCTGGCGCTTGCGTCGCGTGAGAGTTTCCTGCAAAATGGGACGGAAGCGGCAACCTGACGCCAGGCGCCATGGTTGACCGAAGCCAGACCGTTAACTCGCAAAACAGAGGTGACATGGTGACAGGAAGGTGTTTTTCTTATCTGCCGGCGGCGGTGGCAGCATGCCTTGCAGCCCTTGTGATGCTTACTTGCGATGCGGTTGCTGAAGGACTCGATGGCAGCAAACTGCTGCGGGAAAACGGCATCCAGCGGGGCATCATCGTCCAGCTCGGTTGCGGCGACTCCCAGCGGTGTTTGGATTTGCACGCCGACGGTCAATACGTCGTTCAGGCATTGGACCGCGACCCGCAGAAAGTGGCGGCGGCTCGCGGGCGAATCCAGGCGCAGGGACGTTATGGACCGGTGTCGGCGAGGCTGCTCGACGAAGAGAGGCTCCCCTACGCGGACCACCTGGTCAACCTTCTGGTGGTCGATGATCCGCTGGGCGTTTCCGAGCAAGAGATGATGCGAGTCGTCCGGCCGCTCGGCCTGGTGATGATTCGTCAGGGCGACACGTGGAGGAAGGTTGTAAAGCGCTGGCCCGAGGACATGGACGAGTGGACGCATTTTCTGCACGATGCAACGGGCAACGCCGTTTCGCAAGACGCCCGGGTGGGCCCGCCGCGTCGCTTGCAGTGGTCGGCCGGTTCGCTATGGGGTAGAAGTCACGAACTGAACAACAGCTTCCCCGCCCTGGTGACCGCCCGCGGCCGCATGTTCTACATCTTCGACAAAGGCCTTACCGGCATGGAGGACCCGCGGTTGGGTGAGAAGTGGACGCTGATCGCGCGGGACGGCTTCAACGGGAGCTTGCTCTGGCGGCGGCCGCTGACGACTTGGGGAAGCCACCTGTGGCGGAACCGGGCGCTGCGTTTCTTCGGAGGCACCATGGCCAGACGACTCGTGGCCGACCAGGACAAGCTGTACGTCACGTTCCAATACGGTGGCGGCGTTGCGATTCTCGACGCCGCGACGGGCAAGACTCTGGGCGAGATCCCGAGCACTGAGGGCGCCGAAGAAATCCTCGTCGCCGGCGACCAGGTGTTCGTCGTGAGCCGGCCCCAGGTGCAGCGAAACACACCGGCCGCCAAGATCACCTGCTACGACACGGCCAACGGGAAGCTCCTTTGGCAGGCGGAAGACAAAGCAGTCTTGCCACAGCTTCTCTGCGTCGGCCCCCAAGAGGTCGTTTACCACAACCGGGATAGTGTCGTCTGCCTGGACCGAAGCGACGGCGGCGTTCGCTGGAAGTTTGCCGACAAGCCGTCAGGCCAACGCGGCGGCGGCAAGATGCTGTTGCTGGCCGACGAAAAGGTCGTGTTGTCGTCGCGACAACAGATCGTCGCCCTGTCGGTTGCCGATGGAACCACCGTATGGAAGGCGCCGGGCGTAAAGGGAAGTTCGATGCGGGAATTCGATCTCTTCCACGCCCGGGGAACCATCTGGTGTTCCGGCGCGGACGGAACCATTGTCGGTTACGACGTCCGAGACGGCAAGCAGACCAGGCGGCTGGACGTCAGCGGCGTGCAAAGCCAAGGCCACCACCTCCGCTGCTACCGGGCCAAGGCGACGGAGAATTTCCTGATCACCCAGTTTCGCGGCATCGAGTTCTTGAGCCTCGGCGACGAGCCACACAATCAGAACGACTGGGTGCGGGGCACCTGCACCTACGGCGTGATGCCGGCCAACGGTCTCTTGTACGTGCCGCCGCACTCCTGCTTGTGCTTCTCCGCCGCGCTGTTCAAAGGGCTGGGCGCCTTTGCGGCCGAGGCGAAAGAGGATCGCAAACCGACCGAAAAACCTGCCATCGGCCCGCTCGAAAAGGGACCGGCGTACGGTTTCATCCAAGGCAAGATCGAACCCTCCGACAAATCGTGGCCCAGTTATCGTCACGATGCCCGGCGGACCGGCGCTACGGCCAACGAGATCCCCGGTAAGTTGAGACGGCGCTGGAAGGTCCGTCTCGAAGACGACCTGACGCCGCCGGTGGCCGCCGAAGGCCGTGTCTTCGTGGCCGTCAAGAACCGGCACACGATTTACGCGCTGGACGCCACCAGCGGAAAGCAGCTTTGGACTTTCGCCAGCGACGCCCGGATCGACTCGCCGCCGTCGATCTATCGCGGTTTGCTCGTATTCGGCTCCGCCGACGGCTTTCTCTATTGCGTCCGGGCAGCCGACGGGCAATTGGCCTGGCGGCGAAGACTGGCGCCGCAGCAGCGCTGGATGGCGGTCGACGGCCAACTCGAGTCGGTGTGGCGTCTGCACGGAAGCGTGCTGATCGAAGGCGAGCTGGCTTATTGCAGTGCGGGCCGTTCCACTTTCCTGGACGGCGGCCTTCGGCTCTACGCCGTGGACGTCAAGACCGGCCAGGTCAAACATCGCACGCGCGTCAGTACGGCCACCGACACGCGCGAGGACAAGGTGGGCAAGGACTTCGTCCCCTCGTACCACATCGAGGGTGGGCACTCGGATATTCTCGTGGGCCAGGGCGGTTTCATCTATCTCAACCAGATGAAGTTCTCGCCCGACTTGAAGCTTCAGCCGTCGAAGTATCTCACCAAGGAAGAGCTTACGCGGCGGCCTTCGATGAATCTCGACAACAAGGATTACGTCAACGAGGATATCTTCAACGTAATGTGGCGCGGCAAGCGGATGAGCACGTACGACCAACTGGCCGGCATCCTGGTCGACGAGCAGTACGGCGTCGGCGAACGCGATCTCGGCCTGCACCTTTTCACCACCAGCGGTTTCCTGGACACGACGTTCTTCAATCGCACCTACTGGATGTACTCCAAGACCTGGACCGGTTTCAACCACGCCAACCTGGCGCCGAAGAGCGGACAAATACTGGTCATCGGCCCGAAGAACACCTATGCTTTGAAGGCCTATACTTCACGTTACCCGCTGAGCCCGAAACTCGACCCGCAGACGAAGGGTTACCTGTTGATCGCAGACGACAACGACAACGAGCCGACCTTGGACCCGCGTGCTTGGGCCAAAGACAAGGGCATGGGCTTTTCCCGAGGTGCGCCGCCGGTGTGGCACCAGTGGCTTGCCGTCCGCGCCGGCGCGATGGCTCTTGCCGGGAAGACGCTCCTGGTGTGTGGGCCGCCGGACGTGGTGAAAGAGGACGACCCGATGGCCGCCTTCGAGGGCCGCATGGGCAGCGAGCTGTGGACGATATCCGCCCCGGACGGCCGGACGATCGCCAGGCAGAAGCTCAAAGAGTCGCCCATTTTTGACGGGATGATCGTCGGCGACGATCAGGTTTATATGTGTACCGAACGGGGTGAGGTAATTTGTATGGGAGCCGAGTAGCGCGCCTGTTGCAGAAGGTGGCGTTGCGTAAGAACGTTTAGCCGCCGCGGCCACGCGGTGCTCGTGGTGGGGGCGTTTTCCGCGCGTACAGTAGCCATCTCGCTCCGCGAGATATGGCCATCGATAATCCGGACTGTTTCGGGCTACATCTCGCGGAGCGAGATGGCTACTATAAGCGAGATGGCTACCATATCGGATCGACAGGAGTTTGAGCCAATGAAGACTATCCACGGAAACGGCCTGCGGTCGACCGCCGCCTTCGTGGCGTTTGTCTGGGCGACGGCTATCGCTTGTGCGGACCAACCGAGCGTGGTCGATTTCCCGGCCGCGGAGGCCAGGTTGGTTCGCCTGGTAATCCTCGCCAGCACGCGGAGCCAGCCGTGCATCGACGAGTTGGAGGTCTTTGGGCCGGACGATTCGCGCAACCTGGCCTTGGCCGCCGGCGGAGCCAAGGCCGCTGCGTCGTCGTGCCTGCCGGGCTACGCCATCCACCAAATCGCTCACCTTAACGACGGGCAATATGGCAATAGCCATAGTTGGATTGCCGCCGGCACCGGTGCGGAGTGGGCACAAATCGAGTTGCCCAAACCGGTGAAGGTTGCCCGGGTCGTCTTCTCCCGCGATCGCGAAGGACGCTACGGCGACCGGTTGCCCACGCTCGTGGAAGTGCAGCTTTCTCTGGACGGCCGGAACTGGCAGACCGTGCGGCGGATGAAGACGGCGGCCGCCGCCCGGGTGATCGCAGATAACCTGTCGACGCCGGTGAAGCCGGAAGATCTTCTGCGATACGCCTTCAACTGCGAGCGCAGCGCGATGAGCAGGATCGACCCGGCGGACCCCGTCACGCGCGTGCTGGGCCAACTTCAGCAGATGATCGAGCGTCTGGCGGCCCAAGGTCTGGTCTTGGACCAGCCGCGGCGCGAGCTGGCCGAATTGCAGCAGAAGGCGGCCCAAGAAAGGGACCTTGAGACCCGCCGCGCCCTGTTCTTCGAGGCCCGGCTGGCCAAGCGACGGTTGTTGCTTGGCGATCCCCAACTGGCGGGGCTCGAGCGGATCCTGCTGGTCAAGCGTCATCCCTTTAACCCCTCGCACAATTACAGCGTCAACTTCGACGCCCGGGGCGCGGCCGGTGGTGCGGTGTGCGTGCTGGAGATTCCCCGCTGCGACGGCCGGCTTCAGCCCGAGAAGGCGAAGCTCACCACGCTGTTCGACGCCGGCGAGGGGATCGCTCGCAATCCGATGGCCGGTTTCGACGCCCGGCAGGTCTACTTCGGCTACCGCAAGTCTCCCCACGACTACTATCACCTCATGCGGATCAACGCCGACGGCGGCCAGTTGCGGCAACTGACCGAGGGACCGTTCCACGACTACTGGCCTTGTCCGCTGCCCGACGGCGGGATCGCGTTCATCTCCACCCGCTGCACGTGCCGTTTCCTCTGCTGGCGTCCACAGGCGTTCGTACTGTATCGGATGGACGCGGACGGAAAGAACATCCGGCCGCTTTCCCACGCCAACCTGAGCGAGTGGGCGCCTTCGGTGATGCGTGACGGGCGGATCATCTGGACCCGCTCTGAGTATCTCGACAAGGGCGCCGATTTCGGCCACACGCTTTGGGCCATCCGCCCCGGCGGCACGCATCCCGAGTTGCTCTTCGGCAACGACACGATCCACTGCTACGCCAACGGCCGCGAGGTGCCCGGCACGGGCGAGATTTGCTGCACCCTGATCTCGCACGGCGGCGATCTGAACGGCCCGATCGCTCTGATCGACGTGAGCCGGGGCCGTTTCGATCCGCAAGCGATCACCAACATCACGCCCGACGCGCAATTCCACACGCACATGAGCTGGGCCAAGCGAGAGTGTTTTCGCGATCCGGTCCCCATCTCCCGCGACTACGTCCTTTGCAGCCATGCGCCGCAGGACCGGTTCGGTCTGTACGTGATCGATCGCTACGGAAACCGGGAGGTCCTTTATCTCGATCCGGCGATCGGCAGCATGTGCCCCACGCCGTTTCGGGCCGTGGAGCCCCCGCCTGTGCTCGGCGAGCCAACGCCCGTCCTCGGCCAGCCCACGCCGTCGGACGAGCCCACGCCGTCGGACGAGATGGACCAGCAGTGGGGCCAACTGGCCGTTGCCGACGTCTATCGCGGGCTTCAGCCGGCCGTCGAGCGCGGCCGCGTCAAGTACATCCGCGTTTGTCAGGAGGTGCGGGCCGGCCTGGTCCGGCTACCGAGCGGCGAGTACCAGCAAGACCACGAGCCGTTTCAGGATTGGTACGCCGCGCCCATCCACAAGGTCAACGGTCCGAAAGGCTGGCCGAGCTACGTAGCCAAAGGCACCTTCGGGCTGGCCCCGGTGGAAGCCGACGGCTCGGCCAACTTTTATGCCCCGGCGGGCAAGGTGCTCTACTTCCAGGTGCTCGACGAGGATTACAACGAGCTGCAGCGGATGCGGAGCGTCGTGCAATTGCAGTCCGGCGAGAAGCGAAGCTGCATCGGGTGCCACGAAGACCGGTTCTCGGCGGCGCCGGTCCGTCAGGCCACGGCGTTGCGGCGCCAGCCGAGCACGCTCGAGCCGCCGCCGTGGGGCGCCGGGGCGTTTTCCTACGAAAAGATCGTCCAGCCTGTCTGGGACGCCCGCTGCGTCGGCTGTCACGACGGCCGCGACGAGCAGAAGATCGATCTGACGGGCAGACTCGATCCGGACCGCGTTCCCGCCTCGTACCGCACGATCATCAGCCGCGGTTGGGTCGACTACTTCAATTTCCGCTATGGCGAAGAGCACCACAAGGCGGCCCCGCTGAGCTTCGGCAGCCTCCACAGCCGGCTGGTCCAAGTGCTTCAGTCGGGCCATTACGAGTTGAAGCTCAGCAGCGAAGAGATGCGGCGGATCAAGTGCTGGATCGACCTGAACTGCCCCCTATGGCCGGACTACCTTTTTCGACTCGACCGTCCCGCCCGCCGGACAAAGCTCACGCAGGCACCGTGAAGGCCCGGGGCCGCCGAGGCGATGATACGTCGAGTCTGTCACACACGGCGGCTAGGGTCCCCCAAACGGGTCGTTTGATGACGCGCCTCGGAATACGTACGGGAATTTGAGACGCGGGCTCCATCCGGACCGCGGGGCCATTGCCTCCCGTGCGTCGATCCATCGAATTGGCATGCGGAGCCTGCTTCCCGAGGTCGCCAATCACCCGGAATTTGACCGTCGAATCTCCCTGGACTAGCGCACCGATTGGGGCTATTCTTGTCCCCCGGATTCCTAGATGCCACTGGCGGCCCACAGCCTGTCTGTCACGGCCTCGACAGTCTGATCCTTCTCGGTGTGTCGGCCCTGTGCGTTGGCCGGATCGAACTCGTAGAGCCAGTCCAGGTCGCCCAAAGCTCGGGCCAGCCCCTGCTCGTCGATCTGTTCCACCGTTGCGTCCACGATCGATCCCTTGATGCCCGGCACCGTGATCAGCCTCAAGGCGTTAAGGAAATGCGTCTGGTTGTTCCGGGCGACAAGCATGTCGATGGCATTGACCCGGGCATCTCGGTTGTAGTCCACAAAGAAGTCGATCGGCGCGGGGTCGAGGAAGTTCCGTTGATTGTCGCGGGCACCCAGCATGTCGAAGACGTTGACCTTGGCGTCGCTAGTCGAGTTGCCCGACTCGCCGATGGCGTTGCCGAAGTAAAACACGTCGGGCCCGAGCAGGTTGGGGTTGATGCTCCCCAGCACCTTCACCCGAAGCCACTGCTTCTGAATGGCGTTATCGGGCCAGATGATGGTTACCCGATCCGAGCCGCCCGTCCCAGCACCGGGCCGGAATGTGACGCTGCTGGGAGGCGGGGCCAGCGGCCACGCGTCGGGGAAGTTGTCGTTGCCGGTGCGGAACTCGAAATCATCCGCCGTGGGCGTTGCGGGCAGGCCTTCCATGTCGACCATGATCCCGTTAATACCCCGGCTGTAGCTGGTGTAGTTGGCAAAGTTAGCCGTTTCGCCCGGCAACAAGGCGCGCTTGGCCCGCAGCGGATCGAGAAGGATGGCCGGATCCGACGCGATGGCAAAATCGTCCGCCGCATTGGGATTCGGATCGTTGCCGTCGAAGGAGGAGTTGTTGTAGAAGATGTGGCGTGCCACCACCTGCGACTGCCGCCGGTTGCCGAAGTCGACGCCGGTGATGATCTCGCCCGGCTGCAGGGCGACCTGGTGCATCCCCGGGCCGGCACCACCCGAGAAGTTGAACTGCAGGCTGTACGGTTCGGCCGTCTGATCCTCGTCGAGCCAGAAGCTATAGGTTCCACTGGTCAAGGGCGGCGTGAAATTGCCACGGGAGGCGCCCATGGCGGGCAGGATATCGGTGCCGACGTCGCCGATGCCGAAGTTGATCGAGCCAAAACGCGCGGCGTAGGTTGCCTGGTCGTCGATGCCGAAGAACGTGGTGTTGGTGCTGGATGAGTAATCCAACAGCACCACGGAATCCAAAGCCACGCCCGGCGGCACGACGAAGCTGAACACGTCGTCTTCGGCGCCGGGGCCGACGGTTCCGGCGACCACGGTGCTGTCGAATCCCACGTCCACGACGGTGGGCACGGTTTTGAGGTCGGAGAGATCACCATCGACCGACTCGTCCCAGAGCACCGCGGCGCCGACGGGGTAGGTGACCTGCCAGCCGGTCTGCTGCTGTTCAGCCACGTTGTAGATAGCCGCCTTCAGGCCCGTGAAACCGTACACTCCGCCGGCGTCGGTGTTGACGACCTCTTCGCCGTGGGTGAAATTGATCGACCACACGGCCAGTCCGCCGGTTTGACCGTCGGGGATTAGATCGGTGATGAACAAGGTCCACGTGCCGTTGGGGTCTTCGCCGTCGAACCCAGCCAGTCGTCCCTCGGCCTTGAGTGCTTCGTCGTCGAAGGTTACGTTGCCGTTCAGGACCACGCCACCCAAGCTGAACAGGTCTATCTTCGTCCCTGCCGGGCTGACCAGGTACGCGTCCAAGCTGTAAGGAGCGGAATGCTGGACATTCAAGGTAACGTTGAGGTCCACGATCGGCCCGTTCAGACCGCCAACACCCAAGCCCATCGCGGCGACCAGCGCACCCTCGGGAATGCCGCCCCCCCCACCCCAAAGCGTCGATGTGGTGATGGGATCGAGCAGGCCGTCGTTGTCGTCGTCGAGAAAGATCGGCCAGTTCGACAGCGTCGGCTCGCCGGCGTCGCGTACGCCGTTGCCGTCCAGGTCGTGCCACTTGACTCCCCGAATCTCGCCGGGCATGAAGTTGCCGAAATCGATGTTGTCGCGGACGTGGCGAGCGCTGACCCGGGCCCGGTGCGAGTTCGGCGACCAGGGATTGGTCTGGATCCATCCAGGCTGCTGCACTTCGGCCACCGTGTAGAAAGCCGGCTTGAGGGCGCCAAACGAGTATTCGCCGTTGGCGTCGGTGGCCACGACCTGTTCGCCGTGGGTGAACGTGATCGACCACCCGGCCAGCGCGCCGAAAACATTGTCAAAAGCGGTGTCGGCGATAACCAAGACCCACGCGCCGTTGGGGTCTTCGCCGTCGAACGCGGCCAGCATCCCCTCCGCCTGGAAGCCTTCGTCGTCGAAGGTAATGATGCCAGCAAAGGGCTGGCCGGGGCTGAACAGGTCTACCCGGGTCCCCATCGGGCTGAACAGGTACGCGTCTAAGGTGTAAGGAGTGGGATGATTGATACTCAAGGTGACGTTCAGGTCTTGCACCGGCCCGACCAGTCCGCCGACACCCAGAACGAAGGGCATCGTGACCCCGTCGTAAATGATTCCTCCGGGGCCCGGGCGGGGCGACGTTGTGATGGGATCCACGACGCCGTCTTGGTCGAAGTCGAGAAAGATGTCCCAGCCGGGCATGCCGACTTCGTTGGCGTCAAAGGTACCATCGCCGTCGGCGTCGTTGAACTTGGTGCCGCGAATTGCGCCGTTGAGGGGCACGAACTCCAGCCCCGCCAGGCCGTCGGCCAGGCCGGTTCGCCCGAGTCGAGTTAATTCACCACTGGACGTATTGAGGCTGTAAAGAACATCGGTTGCGCCGGATGCTCCGTCGACGACAAACAGGATGCCTGTCTCCGGGTCAAAATCCATTCCGGCCGACCCACCGAGGTCCCTGCTGATCGCCGTTTGGGACAGGATGTCGCCGGAGGCCTTATCCACGCGCATGATGTTGTCGAAGCCGCCGGTGGTGTCGAGCAGGTAAAGGCTGCCGCGGACGTTGAAGGCCATGGCCGAGGGGTCGCCGGGAAACGGCACACCGCCCACCTGGGTGGCGACGCCCGTGTCGATGTCGATCGTATATAGCTGTCGTTTGTTCAAATCACGCGTGTAGAGGCCGTACAAAATACCCGTCATGGGATCGAAGTCCAGGTCGCCTTCGACGATCCCGCTCAGACCGGTGGGTCCGATCAACGTGGCAGCGCCCGTGTTGCGATCCAAGCGGAAGAGGGAGTTGGCGTTGCTCGCGGCCGTGGAACTGGTGAGCGTGTAGAGGGTATGATCGTCCGCAAAGGCTATGCCCACGGTGTCCTCCAGGCCGGTAGGCCGCGGGTTGGAGACTGCCCCGGTGAGACGATCCACGTCGTAGAGCGTTGCGTCGGCGAAGTCGATTCCCAACAGCCGGGCCGTACTGTCGCGGCCCACGTACTCCAAGGCCCCGATCGTGAGCAATCGGGACGGGGTAAACATGTACGAGGAGTTGCCCGAATCGGGGTAGACCCTCCGCAACGAGTTATTGTTGTTGACGATGAACCGGCTTCCGGTGTAAGCCATGCCGGCGGTGTTCAGGCTCGTCGAGGAGGTCGACAACAGCGTCGCGTCGCCGTTGCTGGGATTGAAGGCATAGTACTCGTCGTCGGCGTTGTCGAAGACGATCAAGCGGTTGTTGTCGGTATCGAACGCAGCCGCGCCGGGCGAGGTCAGCCCCGGAGCTCCGGAGCCACGTAGGGTACCGTGCCCGGTGGACTGACTGATCTTGACGAGTTTTCCTCCGGTGAGCGTGGTGGTGTAGATGGTGTCGGTAGCGGGGTTGTACCCCATCGCGCCGCCGACGATCTGATCGATGGAACCAACCAGCGTAGCAGCGCCGGTGAGCCGATCGATCTTGTAGAAGTTGTTGCCGCCGAACTCGCCGGCGGCGGCGCTGTGACCGTATAGGGCACCGGAATTGGTCAGGGCCAGGCCGGCGATCCGTTCGCTGATGCCCGATGAACCGACGGTGGTGACCAGGCCGGTGTCCGCGTTGATTCGCACCAAATCGAGGGCGTTGTAGTCCGTGGCATAGTAAAACTCCGATGGCGTGGTGGCCTCGTAGCCGGTCGAAGCGCCGGCCAGTTTGACGGTGCCGGCGAACTGGGCGACGATCTCCAGCACGGGCGAACTGGGACTGGGGTCGAAGATCGATCCTTCAAAAGTCCCGTCCGACTGCACGGCGAAGATACGCCGGATGGTGCTGCTGAAGTCGCGGTCGCTGTCGACCGCGCTGACCTGGATGCGAAAGGGATGGTCCGGATCGTAGAGTGAGCTGAATCCGCTGACGCTGAACTTCCCCTTGACGCGGATCGCGCCGTTATTCAGGCGGTCGGCCTGCTGGATGGAAAGCGTGGGACGCCGCTGCACCCGCGTATCGATGACCACGCCGCCCAAGGGATGGAACTCAACGTGCTGGTCGGTGGGGTCAGAGCTGCTCGTGAGCAGCACCTGGCTGGTGGCTTGGATGTTGAGCTGGAACAAACTACCCAGCACGGCGGAACCCCTGGGCGTGATGCTGACGGGAATCTCGCGCAGCTCGTTGCCCGCCATTTGGATACCCAAGACGCCGTTGTTGAGTTCCACCTCCCAGGCGTCGGGCAGATTGCCGTAGTAACCCAGGTGGAAAAACTTTGGCGTGGAGCGGTCGTTGTGCAGTTGGATCGTCGTGGTTAATGCCCCCGGGGCGGGACCCGGCGCTGAGCCCGGGTCGGTTCCCGGGTCGGGACTCGACTCGGGAACCGCCTGGAAAGTGATGATGTTTTCCTGCTCGTTGTTGCCGTCCTGGTTGTCCGGGTTGGTGTCTCCAGCAACCGGATCGATCCTCACGCGGATACATTTGTGGAGTTGGAACTCGCCGTCCTCCAAGTCTTCCTCGGGGATGGGGAAACGGGGTGTCCATTCCCAATAGACGTCGATAAACTCTCCCGGCAGAATGTTCGTCAGGCCGGGGAACTCCACTTTGGACACGGAACCGAGCTTGACCCAAGGGGCGTCGGGACCCACGCCGGCGATCGCCGGATCGGTGATGTCCCAGTGGACGACGACATTGACCGCCGGGAGGCCGCCGAAGTTCCGCACGCGGGCATAGAGGCGGTTGGTCTGCCCGATGGCCGGTACGTCGCCGTTCCCTTTGGGCACCGTGTTGCCGCTCGAAATCTCTCGAACGCCGTAGCTGAAGGCGTCCGGGTCGACAGCCGGGTCGCCGAAGCCGTTGACCGGGCTGTCGATCCAGATGTCGGTGGTCTCCCAGGTGTCCCCCGGGGGCTCCAGCCAGGGCTGCATGCCCACGTCGGGCTGAGCGCCGAACTCCCCGGTGTAGCTGACCTTCACGGTGTACTTGTCGCCGTCGGGATCAAGTTTCTTCACGATCTCGATTACGATGCCGTCTCCCGGGTCGCCCGTAAATTTATCCCCTTCCTGCCACAGCTTCTTGAGGGTGCCTCCGGGGGGCGCCTTGACCTCGACCCAGCGTGATAAGGGCTCGCCGTCGGTGGTGTCCTCACGGTCATCGAAGGCGGCGTTCCCTCCCACCAAGACTCGCTCGATCAGCACGCCCTCATCGGGGATTCCTGCTGGCGCCGCCCCTGGTTGGGGCTCAAGATCGTCGCCCAAGATTCGCCTGCGAACACTGACCATGTAGTACAAGTCCTCGGTGATTTCCGCCTTGATGGCCTGGAGATCGGCCTGGTCGGCGGGATCGTACTCCATGGCCAAGATGTCGACCGTGCCGCCGCCGGCGCCCACATCACCGCTGCCGTTGGGAGTGTATCGTTGATACTTGGCCGGCGGCATCCATTCGGAAAAGCCCATGCCGGACAACTTCTCGAACACGCCGGTCTGCCCGGGCATGTTGGCGTCCATCAGTTCGAAGTCATTTTTGTAGTTGCTCGGATGAGCCGGACCGCCCTGTTGGAAGGCGTGACCCAACTCGTGGGCCCAACGGCCCCAGACCTGTACGTCCAGGGTCTCGGGAGGATTCTCGCTGAAGATGCCGGTGGCCACGTCGAGCAAGGCGCCGCCCGGACCCTTCGCCACTTGCCCTTTCCCGGTGGCCAGGCCGCGGTGACCCTCGTTGGGGTCCGTTTCGGCCATCACCACGAACACGGCCGCCAGGTTTTCCCAATCGAGATCGTCGTTGATATTGTCCGGGATACTGGCCACGGCGTCGTCGAGCACCTTCTGGTACTTTCCGTCGTTGGACAGATCGGCAACGCTTCCGGGATCGCCAAAGTCGTCGATGTAGGTGCTGCGGTTGCCGGGCAGCTCATAAAGATCGGTAACCTGGGCAGTGACACTTATGTTGTCGTAGGATATCGTTTGCCAGTGATCGTCTATCAAGTCGAACAAGTCTTCGACTTCCGTCGTGGTGTACCGAGAAATGGGTGTGTTGTCTTTGTAGTCCTTGAAGTACACCCGTAGGACCATGATTTTTTGGGGACCGGTCGGCGCAATCGCGGCATAGCCCGTGGGGATGTTTGCCGTCCACTGATCGAGGCCCGCCACCGGCGTGCCGGGATCGGCGCCGCCGAAGTCGACGATGATGGGGCTAGGGACTGCGCCGGGCGCTTCCACGCTCACCAACTCGTGGTCGTGGTCGGGAACGTCCAGGCTCACCGGCTCGTGGCCGTGCGCTTTCTCGGCAGACGTTTGATCGACGGCCTGCCAAAGGTCATCGTGGGGGTCCAACGTTGCAGCGAGCACGCCGGCCGTTAGCAGTTGCCGCTGTTCAAGTGCTTCGGTTCGCAACGGCCGAAATCGAGACGGCACACGGCTGCGGCGGGAGCAGGGGCGCTTTGACATGGTAGGATCTCCTAGAGTCGTTGGTTTTCTCCGGCCCGCGCGATACAATCAAAGAAGCCGTCTGTCCGGGAGCGCAGACCGTGGGCCCAGGCTTCAGGCACCGGCCTTCTGAGGTGTGGTTGCCGCTACAGGCTCAGGAGGCCGGGTTTTGTATTTATCGGCAGGCCTTTTGTGGTCTAGATATCCAACAGCGCATCCCGCAGTGCTTTGCCCGCAAAGAATGCATCGATCGTGTCGGTACCTTGAATCGCGGTCCCATCGGTCGTCTGTCCCATCAGGGTGACGAGGACGTTTTGATGGTTGTCGTCGAGAAACCCGTCCGCAAGATCGGCTAACAGAGCATCCACGTAGTCCGCTTCGAGTTCCACCATTTCCACAATCAGGAAATGCAGGACGAGGTCAAGATCGCCGTCGTCGTCCACATCTTCCAAAGCGCTGAGGGCTACATCCGCACCGCCAAATGTCACCGTACTTACGTCAACCATGGCGGCATCGAAATCGGCAGTCGTATAGATCACGACCGGAAGCACGCCATTGGCGGCCAGATTGACGACGTCATTCTCGCTATCCGGCTTGACGTCGATGAGCACTTCCTGGACGTTCACCAAACAGGGAGGAAGACTTGAAAGAAATGGGGCCGCATCGACGTTCCCGATGTAGGAATCGCCGGAACCACCAAGAGGACTGGGGCCATCCGCAGCGCCCCAGTAATTGTTCTCGGCGTTCACTACGGAAGTTGGAGAGTTGTACTCATACACGCCAGTGGAATTCCCTTCAATGTGGTTGTGATTCAATACATTGCCGGAAGATTCCCCTCCGATGGATACGCCGTAATTATTGTTCAGGATCGAACTGCAACTCACTTGATTGCTCTGGGAACTGCCGGACATCGAAATGCCGCCACTGCGGTTGGCGATAGTAATTCTCTCCGCCGTGTTGTTGGAACTGGACGCCAACCTGATTCCGGTGCCGGATCGGCCGGTGCCTGTCCAGGAGAGGTCCAAGCCCGCGACAGTGGCATGGTTGACACGATTCAGTTCCAGGGCGGTGAACGAGACCGTGCCGAGTCCGATGTTACCGTCGAAGTTGCCGGAGGTCGGAGAAAGCGTGATCCCGTCCAT
>SDBV01001905.1_pt1 | contig 31338 bp, 23 predicted proteins | sample 2277081 | NCBI WGS metagenome assembly SDBV01 (sample SAMN10402039, study PRJNA504765) | marine sediment metagenome | isolation source: marine sediment core GS10_PC15, 223 cmbsf | place: Arctic Ocean: Southern Knipovich Ridge | collected 2010 | reverse complement strand
GAAGTAAATAAGTCCTTTGAGCCTTTTATTTCTACAACACAAAGTCTGCAAACACTGGCAGGTCCTGTTTTTTTATGATAACAAAGAGTGGGAATATAAATATCATTTTCACGGGCAGCCTCTAAAATTGTCTGATTTTCTCTAAAAACTATTTCTTTTTGATCAATTATCATTTTAGGCATTTTATAATCCTTATCTCATAAATTACACTGCTTTTTCAATAACCCCATATTGGGCTAATGTTATCAGGTGCAGAAAATCTTAAGCAGTACCGCTGCTTTTGCTACACTTTAATCACTGCATCAAAGGTGCACACTTCATAACATATTCCACACTTTGTACATTTATCTTCTATAATTTTGTGAACTACCTTTTTCTCGCCAAAAATTGCTTTATATGAACAATTTTTTCTGCAAATACCGCAGGCAGTACATTTTTCATCTACTATTTCATATTTAAATAATGATTTGCAGACATGTGCCGGACATTTTTTGTTTTTTGTATGTTCAATATATTCATCACGGAAGTATCTTAATGTACTTAAAACCGGATTTGGCGCTGTTTTTCCTAAACCGCAGAGAGATGTATCTTTTATAACAACAGACAGCGTTTCTAATTCTTCCAGGTCACTTTCATTTCCTTTGCCTGCTGCAATTTTTTCCAGTATATAAAGCATTCGTTTTGTGCCAATACTACACGGTGTACATTTTCCGCATGATTCTTTCTGAACAAATTCTATAAAGTACCTGGCAATATCAACAATACATGTATCTTCATCCATTACAATAAGGCCGCCGGAACCCATTATTGCGCCAACCTCTTTTACAGTTTCATAATCTATAGCCAGGCCCAGAAACTGGGCAGGAACACATCCTCCGGACGGACCACCCATTTGTGCAGCTTTAAATTTCCGGTTGTTTGGTATACCGCCTCCGATGTCATAGACGATTTCGCGCAGGGTTGTGCCCATCGGGACTTCTACAAGTCCTGTGTTGTTTACTTTACCAGCAAGGGCAAATATCTTTGTGCCTTTTGATGTTTCGGTTCCTATACTGTTATACCAGTTCTTACCCCTCAAAATAATTAAAGGTACATTGGCAAATGTTTCCACATTATTAATATTTGTGGGCATGCCTTCATACCCTTTAACTGCTGGAAAAGGCGGCCTTGGATTTGGCATACCGCGCTTTCCTTCCAGAGATGCAATTAAGGCTGTTTCTTCACCGCATACAAAAGCGCCGGCTCCTTCCCTAATTTCTATATCAAAATTAAATCCTGTTCCTAAAATATTTTCACCAAGTAGTCCTGTTTCTCTGGCCTGCTTTAATGCATTTTTGGTTTTTATTATTGCCAGAGGATATTCCGCCCTTACATAAATCATTCCGGAAGTAGCTCCAATTGCATAAGCAGCAATGATCATTCCTTCCAGTACAGCATGCGGAGTTCCTTCTAATACACTTCTGTCCATAAATGCACCGGGATCTCCTTCGTCTGCATTACAGATAATATATTTTTCATTACCCTGTTTGTTGCCTTGTTTATTACCATTAGCATTTCTGCAAAAATTCCACTTTACTCCTGTTGGAAAACCTGCACCACCACGGCCCCTTAATCCGGATTCTTTAACTTCATTAACAACTTCTTCCGGTTTCATTTCCGTAAGGGCTTTAGCTAATGCTGCATACCCGTCGTGAGTTATATAATCATCCAGACTCATTGGGTCTATAATTCCATGAAGCCGGAAAATTAAATGTGTCTGGCTGGAATAAAATGAAACATCATTAGATTTTATAATCTTTTTCCCGGCAGGATCTGAATATATTAAGTTGTCTATTATCTCATCATTAATTATTGTTTTTTCAATTATTTCAGCTATTTTACCTGTTGTAAGATTGGGATAAAAAATATTTCCAGGTTCTATAACACACAACGGACCTTTTTGACAGTATCCGTGACAGCCTGTTACTTTTACTAAAACTTCACTTGTAAGTTTTCTTTTTTTTATTTCTTCTTCAAATGCATTCCGAATATCTTTTGCGCCCATGGCAATGCATCCGGTTTCTCCGCATAAATTAACTACTTTTCTATAGTGATGCTTAGTAGATTTGAGTTTATTAAGTTTCTCATTAAAATCTTTAACAGAATTATATTTTTTCAATTTTCTTCCTTTTCTTTATTCTGGCAGCCTTAAGTTTCTACTCATAACAAAGAATACTAGCTGTCTGTATTCTTCATTTTTTTTAAGATCTTTTCTGCACGATGGGATGTAATATTACCATAATAAGTGTCATCCACAACCATTAGTGGCGCCAGGGCACATGCTCCAAGGCATGCAACAGTTTCCAGGGAAAAGAGTAAATCATCTGTGGTTTCCCCATCATCAATTCCAATAGCATTTTTTACTATATTTAATACTTCTGCACCGCCCTTTACATGGCATGCGGTTCCCCTGCAGCATTTTACTGTATGTTTTCCCTGCGGTTCAGTATAAAACTGCTCATAAAAAGTAATTACACCATAAATGCGGCTCTTTGAAATACCGCTGTTTTCACTTATCCAGAGTATTACGGATTCCGGCAGGTATCCATATGAATCCTGTATTTTCTGCAGAATAGGAATTAAATAATTTGATTTTACCTTTAAATTGTTTTCTTTTTTAAAGCTGTATAATATTTCTTTGGCAGGCTCTAAAGATATGTTCTGGCTTAATTTTCCCATACGTCTTCTTCCTTTTTTTAAGTATATGCGTGATGATCTCAGATAGTTATGTATGAGTTTAAAGAATTGTATTTTCTAAGTCAAGCAAATTTAAAACAGAGGAATTTGCGATGTTAAAATATAAGTAACTATTTAGTCAAATAACTGAAGCAATCAGAAATTCTGATATGAATTCTAAAGAACTTCTTTTTGTACAAAATTAAAATATTTTAAATAATCAGACACGGATTGAGACTGTCCCTGGACCTCCTAACAAAAAAAACCACAAAAAATATAAATGAAAACAATTGAATTTTGGGCATTATAAACAATAATCACTGGTTGGTAAGAAAAACTTTGGTGATTCAGGGATATACAAGGATTTAAAACCACTTATCTTCACTAATCTTCTCTAAAAAAGATACTATTAGTGCAGATTAGTGAAGATAAGTGGTTAAAATCTTTTTCTTATTTTATGTAAATCAATTGTACTGGGTTGAGGGACAACCTGAATCTGTGTCAAATTTATAATTAATGATAACAGCACATAGCTTGATTTTCTGTATTATTCTAATCTATTATCACAAGGTGAGAAATAAAGCAGTTTTAAAAAATATTACAGCAATTATTTTAGCCGGCGGGAAAAGTGCCAGAATGAAAGATAATAAGCTGCTTCTTCCAATTAATGATTTTCCCCTAATACAGCATGTTTATAATCAAGCAAAAGTGTACTTTAGTGAAATTATTATTAGTTCCAATAGTATATCTAAATATTCATTTATTGATGCAAAGATTATTAAAGACAAAGTACCGGATTGTGGGCCATTAATGGGTATCGCATCTGCGATGGAGCATTCCTCTAATGATATAAATTTCGTAATTGCGGGTGATATTCCGGAAATTGATATTGACCTGCTGTTTACTATGGTTAAACAGTGTAAGAATTTTGATGGAGTAATGCCAATGAATTCAAAAAATCAATATGAACCTCTTTTTGCAATTTATAGAAAAAAAATGCTTAATATCATGTTTAAAAATATCGCTGATAGAAAATATAAAATTACTGATAGTTTAGAAAATTTTAAGATTAAATACATAAAGCTAAAAAATACTGATAAGCTTATAAACATTAATGATATCGATGACTATAATAATTATATAAACGATAAATTATTATAGAAAAAATATTAAAAATACCCCTTTTAAATATTTGCAATTTATATTATATTAATAGTAGTAACTATTATCAAATTAAACTATTTGATAAATAGTTTGACGATATTTGGATTTTAGGTTAAGCTGATTGTCTTGATTGATTTTATTTATATTGTACAGTTTTTTAATATGAATTGCTATTCACAAACCTCGCCCATATCGTATATACTATTATTAAATTGCTATATCAAAAAGCGAAAAAATTATTATTTTTAGTTTGATTTTTTATTAATGAATATATTGAATAAATATCATACAATATAAAACCTTAGGGGGAATAATTTTATGGCAGAAAATATGGAAAGAACTGTAGATCCCGCAGCCAAATATATGATGGAAAAAGCAGGCGAATGTGAAATCGGAACAGCCTGGGATAGGCACGACGGTCAGAAAGCACGCTGCAGTTTTGGAGAAAAGGGACTTTGTTGCAGAATTTGTGAGATGGGACCGTGCAGAATAGTTCCGGACAGTAAAAATAGAGCAAGAGGAGTCTGCGGTGCAACTGCAGCTACAGTAGTAGCACGGCATTTAATCCGACAGGTTGCAGCAGGAACTGCCGCACATTCGGACCACGGACATGATGTTGCAAAAGCATTATTAGATACTGCACTTGGGAAAGCACAGGGCTATTCAATTAAAAATGAAAAAAAGTTATTTAAACTCGCTGAAGAGTTTAGTATAGAAATAAAAGACAGAACAACAGAAGAAATAACTATCGATGTTGCCAATTATGCATTGTCCTGGTTTGGACAACAAGAAGGCGAAATACCTCTGCCAGCATTACGTGCACCAGAAAAGACAGTAGAAAACTGGCGCCGCAATAATATAATACCGGTTGGTATTGAACATGAAATCGTAGAAACACTTCATAGAACACATGAAGGAGTGGATGCCGATTATAAAAATATTTTAATGCATGGTTTACGAACATCAATGGGTGACGGCTGGGGCGGAGCGATGCTTGCAACAGATCTTGGAGATGTTTTATTCGGAGGCCCTGTACCAATACGGGCAAAAGTAAACCTTGGTGTTTTGGAAAAAGATCAGGTTAACATAGTGGTACACGGACATGAGCCGACTTTATCCGAATTAGTTGTAGCTGCAAGCCGGGATAAAGAGTTAATCGAACTTGCCAAAAAAAACGGGGCTAAAGGAATAAATGTAGGCGGCATTTGCTGTACTGCAAATGAAATTTTAATGCGCCAGGGAGCGCCTGTAGTTGGAAATTTTCTGCATCAGGAATTAGCAGTTAATACAGGAGCAGTAGATGTAATGCTCGTGGATGTTCAGTGTATATTTCCTTCATTATTAGAACATGCCAACCGTTTTCACACAAAATTAATAACCACAAGTAAAAAAGCAAAAATCATAGGTGCACAACACATTCAATTTGAAGAAGATAAAGCTTATGATATTGCAAAAAGTATAGTTAAAATAGCAATAGAAAACTTTCCAAATAGAAATTATGTAAATATTCCAAAGCATAAAAATGATTTAATTGCCGGTTTCACAGTCGAAAATCTGGCAACTATTTTAGGTGGACAATATCGTTCAACATACAGGCCTTTAAATGATGCTATTATTTCAGGTAGAATACGTGGTGTTGCAGCAGTTATAGGCTGCAATACAGTTAAAAAAACTCAGGATGCAAGCCACCTTGCAATGGTCAAAGAATTAATTGCAAATGATACATTAGTGGTGGTGACAGGCTGTGCTGCAACTGCATGTGCAAAAGCCGGGCTTCTAAGGCCGGAAGCTGCAGCAGAATTAGGCGGCAAGGGCCTTGCAGAAGTTTGTGAAGCTGTAGGAATACCTCCTGTTGTACATCTTGGCTCCTGCGTAGATAACAGCAGAATCCTGGTGGCACTTTGTGAATTGATAAAAGAAGGCGGCCTCGGTGAAAAATTGTCCGACTTACCAATTGCCGGAGCAGCTCCGGAAGCAATGTGCGAAAAAGCAATTGCAATAGGTTTTTATTGTGTAGCCAGCGGTGCATATGTAAATTTTAGTCCTGCTATGAGGGTATTAGGAAGCCCAAAAGTTACTAAATTCTTAACAGAAGAAGTAGAAGATATTGTAGGTGGTAAATTCAGTTTCGAAGGTGATCCTGTTAAAGCTGCAAGATTAATGATGCAGCATATGGATAAAAAACGTGCATCTTTAAAATTAAAGCCCATGATGTATTCTTCTGAAATTAAAGATGAAATGATTGAAGCTGGAGAAAAAGAAGAAATAAAAGTATAAATGATTAAAAATAGGTTATTTTGTTAACTAAATAAATATGAGGGTTAATTATGTCAAGAATAATTGCTAAATCTGCTATTCTGGGTGCGCATGATATTTTTAAAGAAGCTGAAACTTCATTTGAAAAGGCACGTGAATCCAAAGGGGAAGATACAAAAATAGGTTTTCCGGACACAGCTTATTTTCTTCCTATGTCATACGCACTAATGGAATTGGAAATAACAACAATTGGAGGACTAAAACCGGTAATAGAACATGTCCGTACCCTTCTGGGAAATGCGCCAACAGATAAATTATGGCTGCCGTATTTAGGAACAACCCTGGATGCCGGTATTGCAACCCTTCTTTCCGAAGAAATAATAACAGTATTAAGATACCTCTCTAATGAAGAACCACAGGCTGATTGTAATGGTTTTTTTACTGATACTATTCTAAGGACTCTTGGAATCCAGCTTGTAGATGGACGAATGCCAGGTTTTGCAGCTATTTTAGGTGCAGCACCGAATGTGGAATCCGCTGTAAATGTTGTCCGTGAATTACAAAAGCGAAGCATAATGTGTTTTGTCGGTTCATCAACAAATGGAGTAAGTATAATAGACCAGTTAAAAGAAGGCGGAGTAGAAATGGGCTGGGACACATATATAGTTCCATACGGCCGTGACACTATTACGACGATATATCCATTAAACTGGGCCATAAGAGCAGCAATGACTTTTGGGGGACTAAAACCCGGAATGGCCAGAGAATGTTTATTATACTGCAAAGAAAGGGTTTTTGCATTTGGTATTACTATGGGTGAGGTTGATAATTTTAAATATGCAACTGGCGCCGGTGCTATAAATATGGGTTTTCCTATTATTGCAGATACAAAAATTCCGGAAATACTGCCAACAGGAATTTGTACTTTTGAACATGTTGTTCATGAACTTGACTATGATAAAATTGTACCACGCTGTATAGAAGTTAGAGGTGTAAAAGTAAAAGTCTCGAAATTGGACATTCCTGTATCTTATTCTCCTGCTTTTGAAGGTGAAAGAGTACGAAAAGAAAACACCTATGTCGAGTTTGGAGGAAAACACACAAAAGCCCTGGAACTGGTCAGCATGGCAGATATGGATACTATAGAAGATGGAAAAGTTGTGATAATTGGAACTGAAATTGATAAAGTTCCGGAAGGGACAAAACTTCCGCTTGGAATATTTGTTGAAGTTGCAGGAAGAAACATGCAGTCAGACTTTGAATCAATTATAGAACGGCAAATACATAACTATATAAATGAGGCTATGGGTATATTCCATATGGGCCAGCGAAACCTTGTATGGATGCGTATTTCTATAGAATCATACAAAAAAGGTTTCTTCTTAAAACATTTAGGAACTATTTTACATGCCAGGATTCATGACGTATATGGCAAAATATTAGATAAAGTTCAGATAACTATTATAACTGATGAAGCCAAAGTAGAAGAAATGATTACAAGAGCAATTAAAGTGTATGACCTGCGTGATAACAGAATTGCGGATATGACAGATGAAAGTGTAGATGAATTTTATTCCTGCACTTTATGCCAATCCTTTGCACCTAATCATGTATGTGCAATAAGCCCGGAGAGACTGGGGCTTTGCGGTGCTTACAGCTGGCTTGATGGAAAAGCTGCATTCGAAATTGATCCTACCGGTTGTAATCAACCAATTAAAAAAGGCCGTGTAATAGACCTTCAGAATGGTGAATGGGAAGGCATAAATGAATTTGTATATTCTAATTCTAACAGAAGTATAGAAAAAGTTAGTGCATATTCCGTATTAGAAAATCCTATGACTTCGTGCGGCTGTTTTGAATGTATTCTTGCACTGGTACCGGAAGCAAACGGTTTTATGATAGTTAACAGAGAATTCGGCGGTATGACCCCATGCGGAATGAAGTTCTCTACACTTGCAGGTTCTGTTGGCGGTGGAATACAAACACCGGGATTTCTTGGAGTAGGACGCTTATACATCTTAAGCAAGAAATTTATACGTGGTGACGGCGGACTTAAAAGGCTAGTATGGATGCCTAAAGATTTAAAAGATTTTTACAGTGACCGCTTAAATAAGCGTGGAGAAGAAGAAGGTATAAAGAATTTTCTAGATAAAATAGCAGATGAAACAATAGCAGAAACCGGAGAAGAATTAGTTGAATATTTAATGAAAAAAGGCCATCCTGCTTTAGAAATGGAGGCTTTATTTTAAGTAGTATATTTAATTTGAAAACTATTATAAATTTACTAGTTAATTAGACTAGTTACCTAGAATAGTTATTTCTAATAGTTTATTGCCAGGAGGACAATATGGCGTTAAAAGCACTGGATATATTTAGGAATTTGCCTAAAACCAATTGCAAAAAATGTGGAAACCCAACCTGTTTAGCATTTGCTATGAAACTTGCACAGAAAAAGGCGAGCCTGGATGAATGTCCGGATGTATCAGAAGCTGGTAAAGCTGCTTTAGAAGGAGCTTCTGTACCTCCAATTCGTCTTGTAACAATTGGAAACGGTGATAATTCTTTAGAAATAGGAAATGAGACTGTAATGTTCCGGCATGAAGAAACGTTCTATCACCCACCTGGAGTAGCAGTCCACATAAAGGATGAAGCAGATAATATAGAAGCTGCAGTAGAAAAAGTTGCTAACCTTAAGTTTCACAGAGTTGGCACAGATATTAAAGTAGGTGTGATTGCTATCTCAAATACCAGTGGTGACCTATCAAAATTCAAAGCTGCAGTAGAAGCAGCAAATTCCAAAAACCTTACAATAGTATTAATGAGTGATAATACTGATAATCTGGCAGCTGCACTTGAAATATGTGCTGATAATAAACCATTAATTCATGCTGCTAATAATGACAACTGGGAAGCTTTAGCAAAATTAGCAATAGACAATAAGTGTCCCTTAGCAGTAAAAATAGACGATCCGGAGAACATGGATGAACTACCTACTAAAATAAAGAATGCAGGTGTAGAAGATATGGTTTTAGATGTGACACAAAAAAGTTTTTCTAAAACACTACAAATTTTAACTGCAATACGAAGATTATCAATTAAAAAAGCATTACCCGGCATAGGGTATCCGTGTATGACATTCACTACAGGAGATGACCCATATTTTTCTGTTTCCCAGGCAGTTACTTATATATCAAAATATTCCGGCCTTGTTATAACAGATTTAAGTGAACCGGAGCATATTCTTCCAATGTTAACAACAATAATGAATATATTCACAGATCCCCGTAAACCAATTCAGGTAGAAGCAAAATTATATGAAGTTGGAGTTGTTACCGAAGATTCACCAATTTTAATTACTACCAATTTTTCTTTAACATACTATACTGTAGAAGGTGAAGTTGAAGCGAGCCGTGTTCCGGCATATATCGGAGTTGTAGATACAGAAGGAACATCCGTTCTAACTGCTTTTGCAGCAGATAAGTTAACAACAGATTCTATAGCAGCATTGCTTAATTCACCTAAAATTGCTGATAAAATTAAACATAAAAAAGTAATTATTCCTGGCTACGTAGCCGCTATGAGCGGAGGCTTGCAGGAAGACAGCGGCTGGGAAGTTCTGGTTGGCCCCAGGGAAGCAAGTGGGATACCTAAATACCTTAAAACTGTCTGGAAATAATTAATGAATGAATGTGTCGTTACTTTTCTACCTGGAAACACCTCTGTAACCGCAGCAAGAGGTAAAACAATATTAGAAGTAGCAGCCAGTACCAGCATGCCGATAAATAATATCTGCGGTGGTGATGGTGTATGCGGTAAATGCAGAATAATTGTTAAATCCGGAACAGTGAATGCTGAACCAAACATGTTTCTTACAAGAAAAGAGATTCAACAGGGAATTGCCCTTGCATGTCAAACATATATCGAAGGCGACTGCACAATTGAAATACCTCCGGAATCACGTATTAAAGGTATTCCCAATCTTGAAGGCCAGGATGCTCTTCGTTTTGGGCCTATCGCGAAATGGGAAGATAAATATCCTGTAGAGCCGTTGGTCCATAAAATATATTTGGAACTGGATCCCCCATCAGAAAATAATACAATTTCCGACCAGGAAAAACTTTACAGTAAAATCCGATTAAACAGAACTATTCCTGTTATGCAGGCCGGACTGACAATATTGCAGCAGTTACCATCACTATTAAGAGAAAATAATTGGAAAATAACTGTTACAAGTGCCCTGCGCGGAGGAACAGAAGAAATAGTTCGGATTGATCCTGGAGATACCAGCGAGAAGAATTATGGAGTAGCAATAGATCTTGGAACAACAACAATCGTTGCGCACCTAATCAATCTAAATACTGCTGAAACAATAGGCTCTCAGGCAAAATATAATTCACAAATTAAATATGGTGAAGATGTAATTAGTAGAATAATGTATGCCAATACAGAAGAAAAACTTAATGAACTTAATGCTTTGGCAGTTAATGATATAAATGATTTAATTGCAGGTCTTATACTGGAAAGCAAGGTACGCTTAAAGGACATCAATTATATAATGTTTGCCGGAAACACAACCATGACTCATCTTTTATATGGAATAGATGTCTCTAATATAAGAAAGGAACCATATATACCTGTTGTGCTAAACATGCCTGTAATAAGGGCAGCGGAAATTGGTATTAAGATAAATGCAAGAGGTCTATTAAGTGCCGTTCCTTCTGTTGCAAGCTATGTTGGTGGTGATATACTCGCAGGAATTCTTTTTTGCGGTATGCATGAGTCAAATGATTTATCATTATTAATCGATATGGGAACAAATGGTGAAATGGTATTGGGAAATAATGAATGGCTAATGTGCTGCAGTGCATCTGCAGGGCCTTCTTTTGAAGGCGGAGAAATTACCTGCGGAATGAGGGCAACTAAAGGAGCTATTGAACGGCTTGTTATGTCTGATAACGGAGATATAAAGGAATGCAGCATAATTGAAGGAGATAAACCTATTGGAATATGCGGTTCCGGTCTGATTGATACAATATCTGAAATGGCCCGTGTGGGGTGTATAGACAGAGCAGGTAATTTTGTTGTTGACAAATGCGGCCACAAATTACAGGGAGACAAAGGCAATCCTGAATTTATAATTTTTCCAAGCTCAGAAACAGCACTCGGAAAGGCTATATACATAACAAAGGAAGACATAAAGAATTTTATACGTTCCAAGGGTGCAATATATTCTGCTACAGACGCATTACTTCATAATTGCGGGATGCAGTTTGAAGATTTAAAGCACATTTATGTTGCAGGCGGTTTTGGAAATTATCTGGATGTACCAAAAGCAATAAGAATCGGCTTATTACCTGACCTGCCTGTAGAACGATTTACTTTTATAGGAAATGGATCTTTACAAGGTGCAAAAATAAGCCTCCTTTCCAGAAAAGCTCTCCATATTATTAAAAACAAAATTGCAAAAAATATGACAAATATTGAGTTAAGTCTGGATCCGTATTTTATGAATGAATTTAGCGGTTCCTTATTTTTGCCTCATGCAAATATAGAAAAATTCAAATCTATTATGGGAAGTTTAAATTGATTGTTGCAGTAGTAGGAAAAGGCGGAACAGGAAAATCCACAGTAAGTTCTCTGTTAACAAGAAGTTTCTTAAACAATAATATGAAGCCCTTATTAGCTGTAGATGCAGATCCAAATCACTGTCTGGATGCAAAATTAGGTGTAGAGTTAGAAACCACAATAGGTGAAATAAGAGAAGATAGTATCAAACTAAAATATGAAGCATCTGCAGGACTAACCAAGCAGGAAATCTTAGAAACAGAAGTACAACAGGCGATTGTTGAAGCCAAAGGATTTGATCTTCTGGTTATGGGAAGGCAGGAAGGCCCTGGCTGTTATTGTTATCTTAATAATTTGCTAAGAAGTTTAATAGACAAACTTGGAAATTCATATAATACTATAATCATCGATAATGAAGCAGGAATGGAACACTTAAGCAGGAGGACTAATGCAGGTGTGGACGTAATGCTTTTTGTATGCAATCCTACAAGACTTAGCATACGTACAGTTTTAAATCTTAAAAAACTTGCGGATAGTCTTGATTTTAGGATCGATAATAAATATTTGATTTTAAACAGATGCAATGATACAATTCCGGAGAATCTTAAAGATGAATTGGAAAAGACCGGTATGGATATACTGGGAATGATACCGGATGATCCCGAAATATTGGAGTGTGAATCACAGGACAAATCAGTATTCTCATTAAACGACAATTCCGGAACATTACAAATTATAAATTCGATGGTTAAAAAAATTCAGTTTAAAAAAATACAGAATACTGGAGGAGCATAAATGTCATTTTTAAAAGCAAAAGAAAAATGGTCTATGCCTATAAATGAAGTAACAATCGGCGCCACAGCAGAACAGGGCGGAACAAGAAAAAAAATAATTAAGGTTGGGGGTGCTGCAGCACTACCATATATTCATTTTGGAGGCCCAACACCAAATACTACGGTTATTGCAATGGAAATACTGGACAGAGTTCCCAAAGATTGGCCGCAGCAGCTTTTAGAAGCATTAGGAGACGTAGTAAATTCTCCAGCGAAGTGGGCAGAAGCATGTGTAAACAAGTTTGGTGCAGACTGTATAATGCTAAATCTTGCAAGTACGCATCCGGATGATGAAGATTCTACACCGGAAGAAGCTGCTGCAATCGTAAAATCCGTATTAGAAGCAGTTAATGTTCCTTTGATTGTCTGGGGATCTGATAATGAGGAAAAGGACAATATTGTACTTCCTGCCGCAAGCCAGGCAGCAAAAGGAGAGCGTTGTTTATTCGGTACAGTAAAAGAGAGCAACTATAAAACTTTATGCGCTTCATGTTTGGCAGACGGACATAATTTAATCGGAGAAAGCCCGATTGATATAAATATTGCAAAGCAGGTAAATATCCTCTGTTCTGACATGGGTTTCCCTATGGATAGATTGGTAATGTATCAGACTACCGGCGGATTAGGTTATGGAATTGAATATAATTATTCCATTATGGAACGCGGCCGTACAGCAGCTTTAAGCGGTGATAAAATGATGGCACTCCCTGTTATCTGTCTTATAGGCCGGGAAGCATGGCGCGCAAAAGAAGCAAAGGCCAGTGCAAAAGAATTTCCGGACTGGGGTGATGAAAATAAAAGAGGTATATACTGGGAATTGTCAACTGCATCAGTATTAATCCAGGCAGGTGCGGATATTATGGTAATGAGACATCCCGAAGCAGTAAAAGGATTACATACTACAATTAATGAATTAATGAAAACTGATTAGTGTTTATTAAAAATTAACCGCAGAGATCGCAGACATTGTTCCCCTTAAGGGTAGAAACGCAGAGATTAAGATATGATTTTATATGATAAAATTGGATTCAGATATGATTTATTTGTAGAAAGTAGAGTAACTATAGGGAATAATACAACCTCAGCGAACTCTGCGTTCTCTGAAGTTAATAAATTTATAAAAGTTTTAATATACTAAAAACAGATTATAGGAGAGTTAAATGATAGTTATTGGTGAAAGAATAAATGGAATGTTTACAGATATTGGAAATGCAATAAGAGACAAGGATACAAAACCTGTTATAGAAATGGCAGAGAAACAGATAAAGCATGGAGCGGATGTGCTGGATATTAATGTTGGCACACGGGTTCCTAAAGATGAACGTAAAGATGTTATGGTATGGCTTGTAAATACAGTAAGGGAAGTTACTAATATGACACTATCTATAGACAATCCTGCTTTAAGCACGATGACTTCTGGTATAGAAGCTGCCGTTAAAAATGGAACTGCAATAATAAATTCAACAACAGGACATGAAGATAAACTTCCTAAATTTATGAAATTAGCGAAGGAATTTAATACCGGTATAATCGGCCTTGCAATTGATGAAAATGGTGTTGCGTCTACTACAGATGCAAAACTTGAAATTGCAGTGCGAATTATAGGCTGTGCAATGGAAAATGAAATAGAGATGGATAGGATTTATTTAGACCCCATTATCCTGCCTGTAAAAGCAGACCAGGCTGCTCCAGGAATTGTTATTGAAACAATACATCAATTTAAAATGCTCTCCGATCCTTCACCCCATATTGTTATGGGATTAAGTAATTTAAGCCAGGGAGCAACAGAAAGAGAATTAATTAACCGAACATTTTTAACAATGGCTATCGGTGCAGGAATGGATGCAAGTATTCATGATCCTCTTGATACCCCATTAATGAATGAAATGATTACAGCGGAAATGTTATTAAATAAAACAATATATAGTGATGCATATATTAAAGCTTATTATCAAAGCAAATAAACATATCCCGCAGAGAAACTGCGAGGTATTTAGGTGTAATAAAAAAATTACCTATAATTAGATAGGTATGATAATATATTTTTTTTAAGAATCTCATAAACTTAGGAGATTGTAATGCAAAAATGCCCCGGTTCAGATAACAGAATGGTCGATTCTGAGTACAGGATATGCGACAATTGCGGTGAACACATAGAATTTTTTAGTGATGAAATGGTCCGTTATTGTCCAAACTGTCATTCTCGCCAGACAAAAGAAACAGATCCTGTTTGCGCTGCATGGTGTCCCGCAGCAGAAGCCTGTATAGGCGATCCCGTAAAACTGCGTCAAATTAAAGCTAAAGCAGAAAAAGAAACAAGCAAAGAAGATAAGGAACGTATCATAAAACTGATAGAAAAAGTCAGGAACAGAAAAACCTGAAATTTTAATATGACATCATATCTACCCAATGCTTTGCATCGGGTAGATATGACAATAAAATATTGCCTGGCACTAAATCTTTGATACCTAATGCCAGGCAGCATTACATATCAAAGAATACATCGCAGCTCTGCTGTAGTCATTCTTTATATTTAATAATTTAATTGGAGGTAATTTTGAAGAATTTAGATCCTACAAAAATGCAAGATTGGGAAATAGCAGAAGCAGCTGCTTTGGAAATGAAAAAGATTAAACAGATAGGTGAAGAACTTGGATTAAAAGAGGAAGAATTATTACCGTATGGACATTATGTAGCAAAGATTGATTTTAAAAAAATCTTAGACCGTTTATCAGATAAACCGAATGGTAAGTATATTGATGTAACTGCGATTACTCCTACACCCCTTGGCGAAGGAAAATCGACCACTGCAGTGGGCTTAATTCAGGGCCTGGGAAAATTAGGAAAGAAAGTTATTGGAGCAATAAGGCAGCCTTCTAGTGGGCCTACTTTTAATATAAAGGGTTCGGCAGCAGGTGGCGGTTTATCACAGTGTATACCTTTAACAGATTTTAGCCTGGGGCTTACCGGCGATATAGATGCAATTACAAATGCCCACAATTTAGCAATGGTAGCTTTAACAAGCAGAATACAGCATGAATTTATTAATAGCGATAAATTCTTAGAAAAAAGAAATTTAAAACGTCTGAATATAGACCCAAGAAATATACAAATGGGCTGGGCAATTGATTTTTGTGCACAAAGCCTGCGGGATATAGTTATTGGCCTTGGCGGAAAAATGGACGGCTTCATGATGTCATCAGGTTTTCAAATCACAGTTTCATCAGAAATTATGGCCATTCTTGCTGTTGCAACTAGCCTGAAGGATTTTAGAGAAAGACTTTCTAAAATTGTAGTAGCTTTTGATAAGTCGGGAAATCCTGTTACTACTGCAGACCTTGAAGTTGATGGAGCTATGGCAGCTTTACTTTCTAAAAGCATTAATCCTAATTTGATGCAGACAATTGAGGGTCAACCTGTATTGGTACATGCAGGCCCGTTTGCAAATATTGCTATTGGCCAATCCTCAATAATAGCAGATCAAATTGGCCTTAAATTAGCTGACTATCTTGTAACAGAAAGCGGATTTGGTGCGGATATCGGATTTGAAAAGTTCTGGAATCTGAAATGCCGTTTTAGTGGTTTAGTACCGGATGCAATAGTAGTTGTTGCTACAATCCGTGCATTAAAAATGCATGGCGGCGGGCCGCGTGTTGTTCCTGGAAAACCTCTGGATAAAGAATATACAAGTGAAAATTGTTCTCTGGTGGAAAAAGGTATAGAAAATCTTTTAGCACATATCGAGACAGTAAAAAAGAGCGGTACAACTCCTGTTGTGTGCATTAATCATTTCTATACGGATTCGGACAAGGAAGTTGATGTTGTACGTAAAGCGTCAGAAAATGCCGGGGCTATTGTAGCTCTTTCCAAACACTGGGAAAAGGGTGGTGAAGGAGCCATCGAACTTGCAGAAGCGGTAATTGCTGCTTGTGACAAAAAACAGGATTTTAAACTCCTTTATAAAGATGAAACTCCAATAAAAGAACGGATATCTTTAATAGCAAAAGAAGTATATGGAGCAGATGGCGTTACCTATACAAATGAGGCAGAAAAAAAACTGGCTAACATAGTGAAAAATAATGATATTACCAGTCTTGGTACCTGTATGGTTAAGACACACCTAAGTCTATCACATGATCCTAGCTTAAAAGGCAGGCCGAAAGGATGGCAGTTGCCTATCCAAGATGTACTGTTATATAAAGGAGCGGGATTTATTGTGCCTGTAGCAGGAGGTATAAAGTTAATGCCGGGTACAGCTTCGGATGCGGCATACAGACGAATTGATATTGATGTAGATAATGGAAAGGTAAAGGGATTATTTTAAAATCGTAATTATAAAGAAACTCCGCAGTTTTGTGCCTCTTATAGGGTTCAAAACTGCGAAGTATTCGGCTTACTTATAGTCAATAACCACCTTCTAAGAAGGTGGTTATCTTAGTTTTAATAAAAAACAGGTATTAGAAAAATAATTGCCTTCCCTTATTAATTATCCTTTCCTGGAATATCGATTGGTTTGGCAGAATGATCTAAACTTAAAAAATAATTTGCCCAGGAAGAAGTTTCATAAAGTCCCCAATCACGCGGGTTAATAATGTATTCCAGTTTCTCGAGCTGTTTTCTGTTTTTTGCCCGCCAATATACCTTTTCCCAGAGGCAGTATCTTTTTTCAAACACCTCACATCTTCCATCTACTCTACTTCCTCCACATGGTCCAATTCGCATTCCTTTCGGACATTTGGACTCAGGACAGAGATAATATGTTTCAAAAATGGCACAATCATCACACTCTCTACATCCTAGTGTCATTTTTTTAAAAACTCTCTCAAAAAAACTAAATATTGCGAAGAGTATTTTCCACTTTGAAAAAAACTTTACCATAACTCTTACAAATTTATAGCCAATTGTACCCTTCATAAAAAAGAGTTTATGAAACAGTCTATATATCCAGAAATTTAGAGATATTACTGCCCGTCTGCGTGTCTCATTAAATTCAAGTTTCTCTTTTTTTAAATTATCCTTAAACTGTTCTCCATCCTTAAATAAAAAATATGGATTTTCCGGAGCAAAAACCAGTTTATTTACATGATCTCTCCAATTATCACCTATATCCTCTGCTCTACCCAGTACATGTTTTACATCCTCAAACTTCAAATTAAGCCCCTCAATATGCACTCCATTATATCCCAATCCTTTCATTATTGCAGTCTGCTGAGCAGCACGTTCCAGTTTTGCACCTTTCCCCTTATCCGGGGATTTGGCTTCCTCTTTAAGTTTTTCGAACATTTCATCACTAACATAACATCCAGGAATATTACCTTTATTCATAAATCTGCCAGCACCAGCAGAAAGCAGATATACACTACCAATAATAGGAATGTCAGAGTTAAGGTGATTTCTAATATACTGAATCAGTTCAATATGCTTTCTAGTATCGAAACCTAACTGAGGAATAATATAATCTGCACCTGCTTTAATCTTTTTTTCCATTTTTTTGTACTGCATCACCGAAGAAGCTTCTGTATATTTAAATGAAGAAGTTGCAGCTCCCAGGAAAAAATCTGTTCCATCGAGCTTGATTAACTTTCTACCCTCTTTAATTTCCAAACCTTTACTAATCCTGTTTAAGTAATGAAGTGTTATTACAGAATCAATGTCAAATACAGGTTTGGGAATACCAAGAAATCCGGAAATAGGATAATCACCACTTATAACAAGAAGATTGGTTAATCCGCATCTTTTTAAAGCATAAGCCCTTGCCTCAATTGCGTTCCTGTTCATATCTTTGCATGAAAAATGAACAATAACATCAACACCCATTGCAATAATGTGAAAAGCAAGTATATCCGCACTAAAAGCAGGATTCCCACCAGCATTATCTGTTAGGCTAAGTGCATGAATGAATTTAGATCCTGCTATTTGCTCTGCAAAATTAACGATATTATCTATCTTCTTACCTTTAAGTCCACGACCAGGAACATGCTCGCATGTAACAACAAAATCTTTTCTGGCTAAAACAGCATTTTTAAATTTATTCATATAATCTCCTGCAAAAAGTATTTTAGTTTAAAACGAAATACGTTAAACCTTTACTACGGGTATTCTTCATTTATATTCTTTTATATTTCATATACTGTATATCTTATTTTATTGATATTTTCAATACAAAATTTTTGCTTTTTAAATGAAAAAAGATAGTATTTTCTCTATTGCTAATGATTATCATTATATTTTGTACTCAAACCCTTTTTTTCTTTGACAATATAATTAATGAATGGTATATTTTATATAGATAGCTATGAGCATGAATAACAAAATAGGTTCGGTTCTTGTAATCGGTGGTGGAATTGCAGGTATCCAGTCAGCAATAGATTTAGCAGATTCCGGATTTAGAGTATATATAGTTGAATCAGGCACAGCAATTGGCGGGCATATGGCCCAGCTAGATAAAACATTTCCAACGAATGATTGTGCTATGTGTACAATATCTCCAAGGCTTGTTGCAGCTGGAATGCATAGAAATATTGAAATAATTACCAAGGCGGAATTAACCAGACTAACCGGTAAAGCTGGAAATTTTAAAGCAGAAATAACAATCAATCCTCATTTTATCGATTTAGAAAAATGTACAGGCTGTGGTGCTTGTGTAGAAAATTGTCCCGTACTTATTAAAGATGAATATAACCAGTTATTATCAACCAGAAAAGCAATATTTAAAACATATCCCCAGGCAGTACCAAATAAGTATTCCATAACAAGAATGGGGATTGCTCCCTGTTATAATGGTTGTCCAATTCATAATGACCCGAGTGGATATGTAGCCTTAACCATGCAGGGCAAATATCAGGAAGCCGTAGATTTAATACGAGAAAAAAATCCATTCCCATCAATATGTGGTCGAATATGTATTCATTTATGTGAGCAGGAATGTAATAGAAACAATATAGATAAACCTGTTGCCATTTCTGCGATAAAACGGTTTCTTTTTGACTGGGAATTAACAAATGGCAGAAAAAAGTCCATAGAAGAAAAACAAAAATCAATAACAGAAAATGGAATAAAAATTGCGATTGTCGGAGCCGGACCCTCTGGTCTTACTGCTGGATTTGAATTAAGAAAATTAGGATATTCAATTACTATCTTCGAGAAACAAGCCAGAGCGGGCGGTATGATGAGGCTTACAATACCAGAATATAGATTGCCTGCAAAAATAATTGATAGGGAAATTGAAAATATTTTAGAATACGGCATAGATCTTAAACTAAATGCTTCAATAATAAATAGTGTTACTGAAATAGAAAATTTGTTTAACCAGGAGTTTAAATCTGTTTTTTTATCTATAGGCTCATTTAAAAGCAGAAGATTAAATATTCCGGGTGAAGATATGGAAAATATTTCGCATGGAATTGATTTTCTGCTTGATGTTAAAAAAGGAAATAAAAAAAGTGTTAAAGATAATGTTATTGTAATTGGCGGAGGCAATGTTGCATTAGATTGCGCTCGCACTGCAGTAAGGTTAGGCGCTAAGAAAGTAAGTCTTCTTTGCCTGGAAGAATATAATAAAATGCCTGCCTTCTCCTGGGAAATTGATATGGCAATAGAAGAAGGTATAAATATAATAGATGCAAAAGCAACAAAAAAAATATTGGGAGAAGACGGAAAATATAAGGGATTAGAGACCCTGGATGTAAAGAAATTAAATTTTAATGATGGAAGGCTAGAACTTGAAATTTTTCCCGATTCGGAAAAAATCTTTATAAGTGATGAATTAATCATATCTATTGGCCAGGCTCCCGGGCTCGGTTTCTTAGAAGAAAGTGAAAAAATAAAGGTTTCCGCAAAAAAAACTATCCAGATAGATGAAAAAACAATGATGACCACAATGGATGGAGTTTTTGCAGGCGGTGATGTAGTATCCGGAGCTGCCAGTATAGTAGAATCAATACATGACGGACAAAGAGCTGCAAAAGCCATAGATGCATATATAAAAAATGAAAAACCACAAATAGAAGAAATTTTAGAACCAATTATAAAACTTTCTAAAGAAGAATTAAAGCTCCGAAAAGAGAAAATAGCCAGACGGATAGAATCCGAGAAGATCCCCATTAAAAGCAGAATATCTTCATTTGATGAGGTTGAGAAAACACTAACAGAAGAATCTGTAAAAAGAGAAACAGAACGCTGTTTTAATTGTGCTTTTTGCTCTTATTGTAAACAATGTGAAAAAGCCTGCGAAGCAGATGCTATACTTTATAATGATACAGTAAAACAAAGAGATTTAAATATTGGAGCAGTAATATTATCACCAGGATTTGAACCATTCGATGCCACAAAAAAGGAAGAATATGGTTATAAACGTTTTCCAAATGTTATTACTTCACTGGATTATGAGAGAGTTTTAAGTGCAACTGGCCCGTTTGCAGGGCTAATAAAAAGAATTTCTGATAATAAAATTCCTAAAAAAATTGCTTTTTTACAATGTATAGGTTCCAGAGATAAAGATAGTCCATATTGTTCATCTGTATGTTGCATGTATGCCACCAAACAGGCAATTGTTACTAAAGAACATTTGCCCGATACTGAATGTGAAATATTTGTTATGGATGTTAGGGCATTTGGTAAAGGATTTGATGAATATTATGAAAGAGCTAAAAATCAATATGGAGTAAAATATATTTATTCCAGGATTTCTAACATAAAACAGAATTTTGCAAATCATAATTTACTATTACAATTTGCAGAGAATGGAAATAATCTGATAGAACAGGAATTCGATTTAGTAATACTTTCCATTGGTATCTGTTCTTCTAAAACTACTATCGAGCTTGCTAAAAAGATTGATATAGATCTTAATCAATTTTCATTTGTAAAATCAAAAGAATTTATTCAAACCATGTCTTCAAAAAATGGTGTTTTTCTTGCCGGAGCTGTCCAATCACCTAAAGATATACCGGAAAGTGTTACTCAAGGGAGCGGGGCAGCAGCACAGGCTATGGAGCTTCTTGCAGATGTGCGTGGTACGGAAATAAAAGAAAAAATATATCCCGAAGAAAAGGATGTTTTAAAAGAAGAAATACGTATTGGAGTATTTGTGTGTCATTGCGGTTCAAATATCGGAGGAATTATTAACTGCAAATCGGTAGCCGATTATGCAGCGAAAATTAAAAATGTTGTATTTGCAACGGATTTATTATATACCTGTTCACCTGATGGATTAAAAAATATAAAAGAAAAAATAACGGAATATAATCTAACAAGGGTTGTTGTCAGCTCCTGTACTCCTAGAACTCATGAGCCGCTATTTCAGGAAACTATAAGGGAAGCCGGATTAAATGCCTACCTTTTTGAGATGGCTAATATTAGAGATCAATGCACATGGGTTCATGCACATCTTGGAAAATTAACCGAAGAAAAAGCTAAGGACTTAATAAGAATGGCTGTAGGCCGTTCAAGATTTTTAGAACCAATTAAATCTAATACTTATATACCTATAAGGTCCGCACTAATAATTGGTGGAGGAGTTTCCGGTATAACAGCTGCACTTTCCATAGCAAATCAAGGATTTAAAGTATTTTTAATAGAAAATTCAAAACAAATTGGCGGGAATCTAAGACTTATCTCCGAAACAATAGAAGGATTTAAGCCAGGTGAGCTTTTGAAAAAGTTAGAAAATGAAGTTAAAAGCAATAAAAATATTTCTCTTTATAAGAACTCAAAGATTGCAGAATGTACCGGCTCTGTGGGTAATTATAAAGGTGTTATTAATATATCCGACGGTGATACTAAAGAAATAGAATTCGGAATTGCTATTATTGCCACTGGTGGAGTAGAATCAAAAACAGAAGAATATCTTTATGGAAAAAATAAACAGGTATTAACTCACCTGGAATTTGAAGAAAAATTTAAAAATGACAAAAGCCTATTAAATAATAAAAATGAAATAGTTATGATTCAATGTGTTGGCTCAAGAATACCAGATAAAATGATGTGCAGCCGAATATGCTGCACAGAAGCGGTTAAAAATGCAATAACAATAAAACAACAAAACCCGGAAATAAATATTTCCATACTATATCGTGATATACGAACCTATGGATTCAAAGAAGAATACTACAATAAAGCCCGTGAACTGGGTGTTTTATTTTTTAGATATGATCCGGATAATCAACCTGAAGTTTTAACAGATGATTCAAATAACCTATGTATTAATGCTAAAGATTTAAACTCTAATCTGGAAATAACCTTTAAGCCGGATTATTTAATATTAAGCACTGGCATGATGCCGTCAACTACAAATCCACAAATTAGTGAAATCTTTAAGGTTCCATTAAATTTAGAAGGATTTTTCTTAGAAGCTCATATGAAATTAAGACCTGTTGAATTCGCATCCGAAGGAATCTTTTTATGTGGAGCCTGTCATAGTCCTAAATTTATAGATGAAAGTATTACTCAGGCAAAAGCCGCAGCTGCAAAAGCTGCTGCTATTCTTTCTAAGGAAGTTATAGAGGTTAGTGGTGTAATAGCAAAAGTAGACCCGGAAAAATGTTCTGCATGTCTAACATGCGTTAGAACATGTCCATATAATGTGCCACGGATAAATAAAGACGGAGTAGCAGAAATAGAACCTTCCATGTGCTACGGTTGCGGAACCTGTGCATCCGAATGTCCGGCAAAAGCCATTGAATTAAACCATTATAAAGACAAACAGATTATAGCAAAAACAGAAGCTCTTTTTAATAAAGAAAAGGAATTGGTTTTAGATGGAAAATAATGAAATAAAAATTGTAGCTTTTTGCTGCCATTATTGTGCATTTGCTGCTGCTGATTTAGCTGGTTCTATGCGGTTGCAATATCCCGCTGGTGTAAGAATTATTAAATTACCATGCACAGGTAAATTGGATGTAATTTATGTATTAAAAACTTTTGAAGAGGGGGCAGATGCTGTTTTTGTTGCAGGCTGTCTTGAAGGCAGCTGTCATTATATGAAAGGAAACATTCGCGCTAAAAAAAGAGTTGCTTATTTAAAAAAAATACTTACTGAATTGGAAATAGATCCTGAAAGAGTTGAAATGTTTAATCTGTCATCTGCAATGGGCAATAGATTTGCAGAGATTGTAGAAGAAATGACAGAAAGAGTTAAACTATTAGGTCCCGTCTTTAAGATTGGAGCAGTTTAAATGAAAATAAAAAATAAACTTGAAAAAATAGATTATTCATTTGCTCAAAAAATTAAAAAGATGAGCGGAGAAAATGTCTACCTATGCTATCAATGTAAAAGATGTACATCCGGATGTCCGGCATTTTCATTTATGGATTTTTCATCCACTAATTTAATGCGGTATATTCAATTAGGGCTTAAAGATAAAATATTTAAAGCGAATACTATCTGGTTCTGTACATCCTGTCACACATGTACTACGAGATGCCCTCAGGATATTGATATAGCACACATTATTGACACTTTAAAAATAATTGCTAAAAAAGAACAGATTAAAATTAAAAATAAAAGTATTTTAAAATTTAATATGGTATGGATGACTATTATTAAATACTTTGGAAGAATTTATGAACCGGGGTTAATTGCTATATTTAATATTTTAAATAATAATCCTCTTCAAAATTTCGATTTAGCATTTAAGCTGATTAAAAACAGGAAAATAAAACTTTTCCCTTCAATTATTGGGACATTTAAAATGATGAAAATATTTTTAAACGCAAAAAGGTTAAAATGAAAGTTTCTTATTACCCAGGGTGTTCATTACACTCAACAGGAATAGAATATAATCTCTCTACACAGAAAATATGTAAAATATTAGGGATAGATTTAATTGAAATTGAAGATTGGATTTGCTGTGGTTCGTCTCCAACGCATCAATCTGATGAAATATTATCAATTGCATTGCCAATAAAAAATATTGCAAATAGTAAAAATAATAACAATACAAACGAGATATGTGTACCCTGTGCTTCATGCTATTCAAGATTAAAATTTGCGCAGGAAAAAATAAAAAATATAGATATAAAAAACAAAGTGGAACAGATAATTGATTCTAAGGATTACAATAATATAACAGTTTCTCATCTACTTGATTTTATTATTAAAAATGTTGGATTAGACAAAATTAAAACAAAAGTAAAAAAATTGCTCAACAATTTTAAAGTAGCCAGTTATTATGGATGCCTTATGACAAGACCACCAAAAATAACCAAAAAAATTAAATATGAAAATCCGGATGATATGGAATCTATATTAAGTGTTCTTGGAGCAGAAAATATAGACTGGAATATGAGGACTTATTGTTGCGGTGCAAGTTTTGCATTAATACAACCGGATGTTATGCTTGAACTTACAAAAAAAATACTAGAAGATGCTATCTCTACTGGGGCAGACGCTATTTCAGTTTCATGTCCCTTATGTCACTTTAATCTTGATTCCAGACAGAAAAAGATTAATAAAAAGTATAATACAAATTTTAATATTCCAATATTTTATTTTTCACAATTAATGGGATTATCCTTCGGTTTAAATCCAAAGAGCCTGGGAGTTTTTAGACATATTACAAAAGTAAAAGAATATCTTTTGAATAAGGAATTATTATGATAGTTGCAGACAGAAAACCATTTGATGAAATCTTAAATTCGATTAAAGATTATAAAAAGATAATGATAATGGGTTGCGGGGGGTGTGTTACAATATGTTTTTCCGGTGGAAGAAAAGCTGTTGAAATATTAGCATCCGAAATAAAAATTGCAAGAAAAAAATTAAATCTTGGAATAGATATAATTGAGTATACACCGGAAAGACAATGTGAATATGAGTTTATAGATGAATTTAAAAAAGAAATCGATTCTTGCGAAGCAATATTGTCTATTGCATGTGGTGTTGGTGTTCAGGCAATGGCCGAAAGATATCCTGATAAAATAATAATACCTTCTTTAAATACAAAGTTTATGGGTTATCCTACTGAACATGGGTTATGGGAAGAAAGATGTGCAGGATGTGGAGATTGTGTGCTGGAATGGACCGGAGGTATATGCCCAATTGCTCGATGCGCTAAAAATTTATTAAACGGCCCTTGCGGCGGTTCTAGTAATGGAAAATGTGAAGTTGGTGAAGATAATGATTGCGCCTGGCAATTAATTTATAATAAGCTGGAGAAAATTGGGAAACTAGATAATTTAAAGAAAAATAGAAAACCAAAAGACTGGAGAACAAGTACCAGTAAAGGACAAAGAAAAATTAAATTTGAGGAGGCCATGCTATGAAATCCGGAAGTACATTAGAAAAGGTTTTAAGCGCTGGTAATTTTGCTGTTACTTCCGAAATAGGGCCTCCTAAAAATGCAAATGCAGAATCAATTAAAAAAAAGGCTCAAAATTATATTGGGAAAGTAGATGGTGCTAACTTTACAGATAACCAGACTGCAATTGTAAGACTATCGAGTATTGCTTCATCAGCAATATCTTTATCTTGTGGTGTTGAACCTATCGCACAGATGGTATGCAGGGATAGAAATAGAATTGCATTACAAAGTGATATACTCGGCGCAGCTGCCCTGGGAATAAAAAATATTCTTTGCCTTTCCGGGGATCATCAGGAATTTGGTAATCACCCGGAAGCAAAAAGTGTTTTTGACATCGATTCAATTCAATTAATTACTTTAATGAAAATGATGAGAGACGAAAAGAAATTCTTGTGTGAAGATGAAATAAAAAATAATGAACCAAAGATTTTTATTGGTGCAGTTGAAAATCCATTTGCAGATCCTTTTGAATTCCGGGTAATAAGACTGGAAAAGAAAATTGAAGCCGGAGCTGATTTTTTACAAACACAATGTGTATTTGATATAGAAAAATTTGAGAGATGGATGAACCTGGTAGTAAAACAAGGACTGCATAAAAAGATATATATTTTAGCCGGATTAACTCCGGTGCGCTCTGCAAGAGCTTTGCATTATATGAAAAATGAGGTAGCCGGTATGAGTATTCCGGATTCATTAATTAAGAGAATGGAAACTGCTAAAGAGCCAAAAGAAGAAGGTGTAAATATATGTTTAGAAATGATCGAAAGTCTAAAAAAAATAGAAGGAATATCCGGTATTCATCTTATGCCTATTGGCTGGGAAAGCATAACACCAGTTATAGCAGAAAGAGCAGGCTTGCTCCCCAGGCCGAAAGTATAAACCAAAAGCAAAATTATTGGACAGTTCTTCATGGGCAAATTACTTTTTAGACAGAGATCATCATTTTAAAGAATAATTTCTTTAATTTCATAGTTTTCTATCTTCCCCAAAAATGTAATGATATAAAATAATATATATTCTCATGTTTATTAGATTGTGTGTGAACCTAAAATATTTTAACTTAAAATGTATAAACAGTAAGTAAATAAATTCCTGTTTTCCTACCTTCCTTATTTAAAAAATATTTACCGGAAAGAAGGCATATATATGTACAAATTTGTTTATATTTCAAATTCCATAAGTTCTTTGGCAAATACTAATTCCATGGAAGTTTTTTCTTTAATTAGCTTTTTATATTTTTTTTCTAAACTTTCCAGTTCCGAATCTTTTCTTGACATATCATGGTGAAATAGCACAAGCTTTTTTACCTGAGCCTTGTGCGCCGTTTTTATTGCATGTTCGAAGGTAGAATGGCCCCACCCTTTTTTTGATTCATTGTACTCTTTATTGGTATATTGAGCATCATGAATTAATAGGTCTGCACCTTTAAAAAAGGATAGTATTTTTTCATTTTCTTCTTTTACAGCTTTTTCTCCTTCTTCTGCGGCAATCTGATCATAATTGGGTGATTCCGGATCTGTTTCAAAAACATTAAGAAAAGGTTCTGTATCATAACCTGTACAAAAAACTTTATTATTAAATTCGAAGCGATACCCAAGGCATAATATAGGATGATTCAAATATTTGGTTTTTAAAATTATTCCATCACCAAGATCTTTTATACATTCCCTTAGAGGATAATATTCAAATTCAGCAGATAATTCATTCTGTCGTATAGGAAAATAACGATATTGCAGCTGGCCTCCTATTATTCTTTCCAGGGTATCTTCTTCGTATGTAACAGGTCCGTATATTTTTATTTTTGTTCCTGGAATATATATTGGCACGAAGAATGGAAATCCCATTATATGGTCCCAATGAGTATGTGTAAAAAATAATTCTGTATTTATAGGGCCATTGGGAAGGTCATTTTTTAATAGGTAATTTGCTAAATTCCTTATCCCGGAGCCAGCATCAATTATTATAAGTCTATTTTTTTTACCAAAACGTAATTCGATGCTAATTGTATTCCCACCATAAATTACAGTATCCGCACCAGGACATGGCATAGAGCCTCTTACACCCCATAATTTAATCCGAATAGTATCTTTCATGAGTACCTCTAGGAAGCTAATTTAAGAAAAATTGTTGCTTTTTTGATTTCACTATTTACATTATCCTCTATACTATCTAGAAAATCCCAATTTATTAGTTTATTGTTCAAGATTTCCGGTTCTACTTTTTTTGGATATCGATCTCCAGCAAATCCAATTTCATTTCTATTCGCAAAAAAGTTAGCCAGAGCCACTATATTCACAATTTGTTTATGTGTTCCATCATATTCAGAAGGATAATGGTGATACAATACGGTATCATGAATGTCCTGTCCCAATTTCCAGAATTTAATAATCATACAACCAATCTCTATATGATTAGTATTCATTTCCTTTTTTTCTGCCTCATATAATGAAATTTTTTCCCTGTCCGAACAAACAAGAGATTTTAATAAATCTTCGGGTAGTCTATTATTAATAGGTATTTTACCTACATCATGCAGAAGACCGGCAACAAAATATTCTTCCAGCTTTTTGGAATCTACTCCACATTGTTTTGCAATTAATTTTGATGTTACACCAACACATAAAGAATGCCGCCAGAAGGCTTCCATATCTAAGGTATGAGATTTTTTACTCTTTCCAATCGCTCCCATTACAGCAGTGCTCAGGGCAAGGTTTTTGACTGTATTGATACCAAGCATGATAATTGCACGAACAAGGGACGTTATTTCCTGCGATATTCCATAATAAGCTGAATTTATTAACTTCATGACCCTGCCCATCAAAACCGGATCTACACTAATTACTTTATTAAGATCTATCGGTGATGTTTTAGGATCATTACAAATTTCCAGTATTTTTGAAACGGTAACCGGTAAACTGGGCATTTTGCTGATATAATCCTGTATTAATTTTAATTTTTCATTTCCTTGCAAACTTTTTTCCTTTTACTTTATTATATCTTTTTTCAATTTAATTATTCAAGGAAATCTATATCATTATTTATTTCTTGAACAAATAATACTCTTTTTTGTTATATTCATTATAATAATAGGCGATATCCCCTGTGCGCTAAAATATTACTCAATAACTCTTATTTCTAAAATACACATATCATCCCATTATGAACCAGGATAAATCGAATTAATTTATTTAAAAGCAAATTTTTTTATCATACCGAATTCTCCATCAAATCCTGGAACTACTGTAATATCTCCGTTTCGCATTTTATATACTGCTTCTGAAAGTTTTGAATCATATAGTTTAATGAGAGGAAAAGTAAAAATCGCAAAAACTGTATCAGGATCTATAGAATGGAGAAAGAAACAGTTGAATTTTTGTAAATCTTATAAACTAAAGTCAACAGAATTATTTTAAATATAATTTCAGCACATTTTGCTTTATTTTTTTTCTTTTAATGACTATAATTTTCTATGATGATATGAAAATAATACTGATTGTTCTCCTTTTTTTTACTACTCTTTTAATTCATAGTGATGATGATAAATCAATAGATTATTTCAAGGATTCTATTAAACCTGCGGGCGCTCTTCTATTTGCTGAAAACTGCCTTAAGTGTCACCAGGCAAAATCATTTATTGTTACCGAGCCTAATGAAGACTATGTAATAGATCTGGCTGAAAGGATTGAATATTATATATATTCTCCAGTTGGAGGAATGTATGAACTGAATTTCCTTACATTTAATGAGGTTTCGGAAATTGCCCGGTTTCTTATATATGGAAGTCATGTAGAGGGGTGGCTTTCAATGGGAATTCATGGAGGAATTGTTGAAGAGAGGGGTAGTGATACTTGTATGAAATGTCATAATGACAGCACATTAAAAGAAGTTGAAATCTCTAGTTGTATTAATTGCCATTGATTTAATAATTTATCAGTTGATACTGAATGTCAATATAGTTTAAACCAATTGAGTATTTAAGAACTCTTTATATTTTCTTTCTTTCTTTGATAATAGGTATTGTTGTATCTTTATGAAATCCCGCAATTTCATGAAGATGCTGCATAATTATTTCTTTCTTTTTTCCTGTTACTGTATAGTTCATATCAATTATATCAATCTGATTTAATTCGTTAGAACCAATAAACGAACCACCAATTACAGAAAGATAATCGGGAACAGTATTAATTCGATTGGCAGTTGCCCATAATCTACTCCACGCATTTGAAGATGATTCCTTATCATAACCGCCTCCTCCAAGTATCAATAGGCTGTTACAATAATCTCGAATTTCTTCCATCACTGCAACCATTCCATTATTAGTTAAAGAAAGAGAACTTAAAGGATCATTTTTGTGTGTATCTGTACCAGCTATTGCAATAACAACTGTTGGCGAAAATGAATTAACTGCAGGTGTTACAATTTCTTTAAAAACCCACTGATATGCTTCATCATCTGTTTCCTGTAACAATGGGATATTAATTGTATAACCCTTTCCCAGTTCTACACCAATTTCATTTTCAAATCCGGAATATGGGTACAAAGTTTTTCCGCTTTCATGAAGAGAAACAAATAGTACTCTATCATCCTGATAATAAGCATTCTGAACACCATTACCGTGATGAGCATCAATATCTATATACGCTATCCTATATCCCCTTGCCAGCAGAATATCTATAGCTACGATAATGTCATTAACATAACAAAAACCTTCTGCATAAGTTCTGCTTGCATGATGGAACCCGCCCATAGGATTAAATACCACATTTGCATTTTCATTAGTTATTAAATTAACACCGGTAATTGTTGCTGCACTGTAAAGCATAACAAAATCGAAAATGCCTTCAAAAATCGGACAATCATCACCGCCTAAGTGATAATAAATAAAATCATCTTTCCATCTACCATTATTTGCTTTTTCTAAAACATTAATATAATCCGGATTATGGGACTCATATAATAATTCTTTAAGTATCTCTTTTGGTTCTTCTACTCTTAACCAGGGTTCGTTTAAAAATCCTTCTTCTTTTATTTTATAATATGTATATTTAGCCCTATCCAATTGAACAGGATGATCTTTTCCAAAAGAAAAATCGCTAAACCTGCCCGAATATATTAATACACTATTTTTGGGATGAGTATGGTTTGATGAAAATTTAACCGTAAATGTACATAATCCCATATCAAATTTCTTATAGGATTTTGGCCATGCCTTTGATAACAGCTGAAAAGTAGCATTATTATATCCCAATACTTCCGCGTACAAACCTGAAATATTTCTTGAATATGCAATTTTTGTAAGATAATTTACTAAAAATCTTGCAATACCAATTCTTCTATAATCTTCGGAAACAATAATATCAAATTCACCCATATCATTATTCGGATTGTATAAATAGCGGGCCTCTGCAACTATTTTTCTACTTCCTGTCGGATCTACAATTCCAACAATTGCCATTTCTTTATTATAATCAATATTCGTCATTGTCTGTGCAACCTTGTAAGTA
>SDBV01001904.1_pt1 | contig 31341 bp, 25 predicted proteins | sample 2277081 | NCBI WGS metagenome assembly SDBV01 (sample SAMN10402039, study PRJNA504765) | marine sediment metagenome | isolation source: marine sediment core GS10_PC15, 223 cmbsf | place: Arctic Ocean: Southern Knipovich Ridge | collected 2010 | reverse complement strand
TTACGCCATACAGGCTCAGAATCTGCAAAACTAAGCGTGGCAGTACCGGCCTGGGTGCCCAGCAACAATCTGTTATTTCCGTTTGAAGCATTAATTCCGATCATAAACTGCATGTTGGGGTTAACTGCAGGAGCTTTCATCCATGCGCTTACTGTAACATCCTTGCCGGCTATCCCGATACATGCACCATCGACGGTAACATAATCATTAACGCCGTCGAAATCCAGGGCGTTGCCCGTGTTTCCGCCGACCCAGTCGCTGTCGTCCATATTCATCAAAGTACCGTCATGGACATTGAGGGAGTCATCCGTGGCAACAGCACCGGATGTCTCATCAAGATCCCAATGATGAATAAGCCAATCCAGCCAGTATTCTGCCAAGATAACCACGTCGTCAGTGCCTACATCACCGCTCTCATTGAGATCGGTTCCGTAGCACCATAACGGAGCGATGCAGCTTGCATCCAGCCAATGAGTTCCAATCGCGGCAAACCCCGTTAGATCGCGCCCAAGGCTTGGGGTTGCGATTGTTATTGTTACGGTGTCAAAATCGGTATTTCCTGCATAGTCGGTTACCTCTACTTCGAGCGTGTGCGTTCCTAACGCCAGGGTTACGGTTGGTCCGTCCGTATGCCCTATGACCTGCCCACTCTCCCGCCATATATAGCCGGAGATGTATCCGTCCGGGTCGCTTGAGCCTGAGGCGTCCAGTGTGACCGGTTCAGCACCGTCGTTGCCGAGATCCTCAACATACTGGTCGGGGCCCGCGTTTGCAACTGGGGACAGCGGGGTTACTGGGGAGTTTTTGTCATAGGACGTCGGCAACGTCGCCACCCATGCGTTCAACTTCGGGATCATGGCATTTACGATATCGCTTCTTGAAGTGGCAAGGTTGTTATTTTCGCCGGGATCGATGTCCAGATCGTATAGCTCTATGCTGCCGCTAGTGGCTTTGGCGCGATGCAGCTTCCACTTACCCTCGAGCATTGACGGCCCGGAATTTGTGGAGCTGGTCTTCCAGAAGAGCGGACGGTCGGGCGAACGTGTTGCGCCAAAGAGTATATCAGAAACATCCTCGCCCTCGATCTGGAGCGTACTGATATCGATGCCGGTGATCGAGCACAACGTCGGCAGCCAGTCCAATCCAGAGATCGTTGACGTGCTGTTTACGGTATCTGCGGGCACATGCCCAGGCCAGCGAATAATGAACGGAGAGCGAACTCCCCCTTCGAGCTGGGTGTGCTTTCCGCCGTTATAAATGCCTCCGGTGCCTAACATATTCTTGTTCGAATCAGGATTCTTGCCTTTGCTATAGACATCGGCTACGCTATAGCACGGCGCCGCTCCCTGATCGCTGGAAAAGACGACGATGGTATTGTCGCGCAAGCCGAGTTCGTCGAGCTTATCGAGCACATAGCCGACCTGAATATCGAGCGAATAGACGTCGCCCATATAGTTACGCATCCCCATGGTAAGATCTTCCGGCAGGTTAAACTCATCGATGGTCGCCTGCGCACGGTCAAACTTGCCCTGCTGCCAGCCGGTTCCATAATCGGCACGGTTGAGCGTAAAATCGTTAAATTCCTCTACCAGCGATTCGTGAGGGTTAACCTGAGAATGAGATATATGTCCCCAAATATTTACATAGAAAGGTACATCGCTGTTTTCCTCGATAAAATCAATGGCAGCGGAGTAGAGATCGTCATCGCGTCCGTTATGATCGTCGTTAGCACCGCCCATGACACCGAGGTCATCGATTCCGTAGGTTCCTGTTTTTTCGATTTCATCCGGGCCAATGTGCCATTTCCCGAAGTGGCCCACTTTGTATCCGCCTTCATGCAGCAGTTCCGTAATTGTAACCTTATCGGCAAAACCGTGATCGGCCGGATAGCCGGGATAGCTGGCAGGATGGAGGCTGGTCATAAATCCGGTACGGCTGGGGTTGCACGTTATGCCGGTAACATGAAACGACTCAAACCGGGTGCCCTCGGTAGCCAGCGTATCTAATCGCGGCGTACGGATATCGGGGTGCCCGTAACAGGCCAGGTCACCATAGCCGAGATCGTCAGCAAACATAAAGACGATGTTAGGCTTCTCCGCCCCAGCTATACCCGAAGTTGCTAAGCACAAAATCGACAACACAATTAATCTATTGATCATCACAATTCTCCGATAAACAAACTGACATTTCTCATTTAAGCATTTACAAGACATCATTTCCATCTCGAATTTTATAAGTTATGGATTCTCCGGATCTATGGGAAGAACGGGCGTCAAGGCAATAGTTCCGTCCAGCATTTTTTGTGCTTCGCTTCCAACCCTGAGATACCAATCGCTCGGCAGATCGTATCCGTCTATGTTTAACGGTATTTGGATCGGACCGACAGGACATTCGTCCTGAGTCGCAGCCATCTTGTACATAGCTGTTCCTTCATCGACTTCATCAAACATCGCTACGTACATAAATTTTGATCCCATCTTACACACTTCATAAACCTGCTCCCAGAAAAAGTGTCCGCCATAACGCGGCTTCCAATTAAACATTGCAGGATCATCCCTCATATTCCCGGTTGATGCACCGGGTGAAACGACGGGATTGTAATCCAATCCATTCGCATTGCAATAGGTCAGATCGTCATTCATGCGTCCAACATTAGACAAACTGAATACTGTTCTCCAGGGTGAGACCATATCCAGTCTGAGAAAAACCGGTTCCCATCCTGCTTTCGGGGATGTTCTCCAGGAAGATGGAACGCCGCCCATAACATAAACACGATATTTTTCTTCCGGAGAATTCTGAAAAAAGTCTAATATCTCAGTCGCTTCGGCAACTGTCATCGGGCGGTTATCAAAACCCAATCCCCAAAAACCGATGACGGGAAGACCGTTTTGATACATATACATAGGGCTCTTAGTGACCTCAAGATCGTCGACACAGTGCCTCCAGTAGTCTGTGATCTTGCTGACGATATTTTCATTCTGGCTGGCACTCTTAGCGTTGTTACAGGGCATCATGCAGAATTTGACTTGGTATTTTTCAGCTGCTGCAATAATGTGTTCGGTAATGACATCGACTCTTGCCAGCTTCTCCGCATTGGTTATGTTGGCACACTGGACCTGATAAAAATGACCTTTTAACCCATAGTCTTTCATCCATTTTGTATGCAGATCGATGGTGCTGTATTTACTACAGGAGTACAGTTTAGCGACATCACTGTTTGGATAAAACATCTGCGTATCAAAGATGTCCTCTACAGGGTACTCAGTCATGTCCGGCCACATGTCACCATGGACATGATCAGCATCGTCGATCTTGTTGTCAAACCAATGGACCCAGTCATCGAAAAAACTCCCCGAAGCAGTATCAGGAGCTAAGTGCCAGGCTTGGTATCCATAATACGCACCGTAATCAAGGTCGCCGTTTGTCATCCAGTTCGAAGCCAGGATCGCAAAATCTCGGTTGTCAATAATACACGGCTGATCGAAATTCGCATCGCTGTCACAGTCGGTGTCGAGCCAGGCGACGGCAAACATAGTCAGGTCATCGGCGTCTACATCTCCGTCCCCATCTACGTCCCCATCTCCATCGGCGCCTGTCGACGGAACCACCCACTTTTGAACCAGACCATCACGTTCGGATTGGAACTGAGAGACGCTAAGCACGTCATCATAAATTTTGACCTCGCCAACCATACCGTTAAAGTAACGGCTGCCATTGGTTGTACTGCCGAGCGTTACTGCGATTGACGACGAAAAGTCACCCGCGGCAACGCTGCCGGTTTTCGAACTTTCATTCTTGGAATCCCAAAATTCATAACTGTCCGTGGCCGCATCATAGTTGAATGCATAGACGATCGTATCACCGGCCGAAACCGATGCCCCGCCCTTGTTGATCGTCACACCTCCAAGATACGCCTGTATGACGCCGGCGTTGCTATAACGCAATCCAAAACCTAAAGCGACGGTGCTGTTGTTTCCGATAAGGTCGTTCCAATCGGTGTGCAGGCCATCACATTTGAAAGCAACAAACACGCAGAAACCGCCGGTACTGGCAGACTGATCAAGCCAACTGTCCTGCCCACCTGCGTCGAACAGCTCCAGAGTATTACGGCTGCTCCCAAAGTCAAGACCCGCAAGCCCCGACGCCGAAAGGCTGCCGCTTGGATAATAAACATTGCCAACTGCGCCAACCGCATCGTTACCGTAGCCTGATTGATCGGACCACTCGGTTACGGGATTGCCTGTAACGCTGCCGGAGACAGTCGCATCCAAATGCTGGATCAAATCCGCTTGAACTAAACCCGAAGTTGCTAACCAAAGAAGCGACAACACAGTTGAAAACAGCTTGCTTTTCATCACAATTACATCCTGATTCATTAATACCGTTTAAACATGATTACACAGAGTTTCATTATACCAAAATCCAACCCGTTTTTTCCGCTTTTCAAAGTTTATCTGCACTATCTGGGGATGAGAGTAATATACGTATCCCACTTGTGCCGCATTCACACCTTTAGCACTTGATACCTCAATGCCAATACACACCGGTTCCATCATTTATAGGGTATTTGTCGCCAAAATTAGGACAACATTTCTTGAAATCGTCAAAAAAATCATTACGCCATCCACCATACACACGCAAAACGCGATCCAACATCTCCACAAACAAATGCCTCACGGAAGCACCAACCCCCACTTTTAACCACCAAACCCACTATTAGTGGTTTTTTCCTACGCAGGTTTTTTCAAAAAAGTGTCATTTCGTGCGCGTTTTTGTTCGTTTTTGTTCGTTTTTGTATTTTTTTGTCATAAAAGTCACGTTTTTTCATAAGTTTTTTCTGTCATTTTTCCCGCACTAAAACGACTCCTCTTTACCATTTCCAGCCAATTATCAGCCGTTTTACCCCCGTCACAGCCGTTTTCCGGACCCACCGCCTCCCGTTGAACGACTCGGGAAGGACTTATTTATATTTTCCCCCTTTTTCTATTTAGGATACTTCTTGTCTTTTAAATAAGTCCGCGCAGCAACTCCTTAATTTTTCATTTTGATATTTGAGCTAATTTTTTTTTTGAAAAAAACTGTATCGTGGTCAGAACTTTAGATGCCAGGATGCCGGTACGGAAGGAAGAATAGAATCTTAATTATTCAAGGAAATTTCGTAAAAACACCGATGTTGTACGGGGGAGATTGTGTTTTTTGGCTGTTTAAATGTGAAGTACAAATTAATGGCAATCACCTTTAAAGCTAAGTGAGCCTATGCTTTTTCAGGAGGTTAACAATGCCGATACCCAAGGAAACAATAAAGCATTACAATTACAATCCAGTATTTATAGAAACCGGAACGGCTAAAGGTATCTGTGTAAGATACGCCATAGCAGCAGGGTATAAACTGATCTGCAGCATAGAGGCAAATCCGGAAAGCTGGCAGAAAAATGTCGATGAATTCAAAGATAATCCCTCGGTTAAAATTCTTCACGGAAACAGCGGAGACGTATTGGGGGAACTTCTTGGTGTTATAACCAAACCAGTAACATTCTGGCTCGATGCACATCCATTAAGAGAATTTAGTATGGGCACACCAATACTGAAAGAACTTTCTGCGATCTATAATAGCGGTGTCAAGGATCATACAATACTGATCGATGACATGATATATTATAGGAGAAGTGCATGGCCCGCAACCGAGAATAGGGCACAGCGTGTATCCGAGAAAGATGTGATCGACGCGATCCGCACGATCAATCCAGACTACAATATCTATTTTATAGACGGTGATTGCGAGAAAGATGATATTTTAGTAGCCGAGTATGGCAGAAACTAAGTCGGCAGTTGTATGGTGACAGTCCGTTTAATTGATTATTAATCCTGCTTGTATTTATCGAAACTATCAGGTCATAATGTCGCCATATGTAAAGCTTACTATTGTGGCGTACACTTTCCGAATCCCCCCGCCTCCATGTGTGTTGCCAAAGGCAAACGCATCAAAGGGCAAGAGATTCATGGATAGTCAGCCTCTATCCTTTTGGTTATACTCAAGTTGCAGGGTCTGAAACTCGATTATTTTTTTTGGGCATTCTCACAGTTTTCTCATCATATCTATGGTAATTTCATACTCGATAAGACCGGTGTGTACGAATCAATCTTTATCGAACCGTGTTCTTGTGGTTAAAAACGGGATTAATGTTGGTTTTTTAAGGAGTAAGAAAATGAAAAAAGAGTATCGCAAAGTTATCGGTTTGACTATTCTCGTGGCAGCTATCATCTGTGCTATAGCTTATGCAGGCCAGCATAGCGAAAACGACACGCTTCCATCGGCAGCTATGGCTGTGGTTGAAAGAATGTATCCGCATAGAGAAATAGCAAAGACCGAAGCCGAAGAAGTAACGCTTGTAGTTTATGAAGTGGATTTCGCAGATGGCGGTTCTATCATGGTCTCAGCCGATGGTATCATAGTTAGTGTCGAAACAATAGAAAGCATGCAGTCAATACCTTCATCTGTTGCCAAAACAATTAATGCTGAATCAGTCGGCGCCAATGTCAACGCTATCGAAAAGGAAATAATCTTCAGTGCTGCAAAGTTTGTTAAACTTACAGGGATTAAAACCATCTATGAGGCAAAAATGAACAAGGACGGTAGCGAAATCGAGGTCAGGATCGACCCGGCTGGGGCGGTCATTGACACTGAAGTCAAAAGCAATGACGACGATGATGACGACGCCGACGATGAAGACGATGACGAAGACGACGATGATAACGAAGATGATGACGATGATGACGACGCCGACGATGAAGATGATGACGAAGATGAAGACGACGACGATGAGGATTAAGTATTGAAATGTAAATGACATTTGAAGTTTTTTTGCTTACAATATACGTCGCCGAGAAATATAATAAATCGGCGACGTATTATTTTGTGATCGATATGCGTATATTACTTATAGAAGACTATTTACCATTACAGAAATCTCTCGCCAAGGGCTTGCGGGAATCCGGCTTTGCCGTTGACACCACCGGTGACGGCAAGGAGGGGTTATGGTATGCGACAACTAACGAGTACGATGTTATCGTGCTGGATATAATGCTGCCGGGCATGGATGGCTTAACTATCCTCAAAAAGTTGCGGGCTAAAGGCAAAACCTGCCACATCTTGATCTTAACCGCAAAGGACACTCTTGAAGACAAAGTAAGCGGATTGGATCTGGGTGCTGACGACTACCTGGTCAAGCCTTTTGCCTTTAAAGAACTGCTCGCACGGATCAGAGCACTGATAAGGCGAAGCTATAAAGAGAAGAATCCATGTATTAATATTGAGGACTTAAAGATCGATCTCGTTAAACAAACGGTATGGCGGGGTAAACAGCAAATAACCCTTACTCCAAGAGAATATGCCCTTCTTGAATATCTTTGTATGCGTTCGGGCCAGGTCGTATCACGAACCGATATATGGGAACATGTCTATGAGTTTAATTCATCTGCAACGAGCAACGTAGTGGATGTGTACGTTGGCTATCTGCGGAAGAAGATAGAAATGTCAAACAAACAGCCGTTACTGCATACCATTCGGGGACGTGGTTATCTTTTGGGGATTCAGATATGACCCTTTCTCTTCGCACAAGATTACTTTTGGGAGTGATCGTTAGCTCCGTATTGCTTTTGGGGATCCTTTGTACAATTCTGTATGCAATTACCCGCAATACGTTGCTCTCTCAATTCGATAACTCTCTGCTTTCGGCCGCCAGAATGCTTTCTGCTGTTGTTGAAAAAGAGGATAAAAAAGAAGAGCCTGGTGCCGAAGAAAATAAGTACGTTGAAAACCGGTCAGATAGCGAGCTTGAATTTGAATTTGATGTTCGCATGACACCGGAATTTAATAGTTTAAACGGGGGCGGATATTATCAGTTCTGGAATCAAGACAGGACCCTGATCGTACGTTCGCCGTCCCTTGGAAAAGCGAACTTACCTTATTTCGGGGAAGAATCGTCCGCCGACACCTACCGGCAATGCTTACTCCCTGATGACAAGCCCGGCCGAGCCGTCAGCTACAGATTCATCCCCAGAATGAAAGATGAGACTGACGCGCAGGACGAACATTTCATTATCGTCGTAGCACGTGACGCAAGCCAACTGTATGATTTTCTCGGTTTCTTCAGATGGTTGCTGATAAATTGCTCGCTCGCTATCATCGTGCTGTCCGGTTTTGTCGCAGCCAAAGTGACGAGTATCGGTTTACGGCCCGTACACACTCTTGCCGAGAAAATCGAGTCCGTTGATGAAGAAACCTTTGAACAGTCCTTTTCAGCAGAAGCTTATCCCGTGGAACTGGTGCCGATATGCGAGCGTTTGAACGCTCTGATGGAGAGAATAAAAAAATCTTTCCAGCGGGAACGGCGTTTCAATGCCGACGTTGCCCATGAATTACGAACCCCGCTTGCCGGGATCCAGTCTACGATTGAGGTGTGCCTGTCGCGCAACAGGGAGCCGCAGGAATATCAGGATGCACTTGGGGACTGCCTGGTGATCAGCAAGACGATAGGCCGGCTGGTAAACACACTTTTGGCCCTGTCCCGGCTGGAAGCGCAACAAATCTCATGCGAAATTCAAACCATATCTCTTAAAAGCCTGATCGAGAAAACCTGGCGAAACTTTGCCGATAAGGCACATGATAAAAAACTGAGCTTTGAAAATCTAATTGACGATTCTCTTTGCTGTGTGACGGACAAGGATCATCTCAGCATGATCCTAAGCAATATTCTGGATAATGCGGTAGAATATTGTGACTATCAGGGTCAAATCCTGGTCAAAGCACAGCACTGCGATAGTAAAGCAATGCTGACTATATCCAACACCGGCTGTAAGTTAAACCATGCCGATACCGAACATGTATTTGATTTTTTCTGGCGGGGCGATACTGCACGAACCGGCACAGGCGTGCATTGCGGAATTGGCCTGTCAGTCGTTCGGAAAGTGGCAAAATTTTTGGGTGTAAAGGTTAATGCCGATATAGAGCAGGGATCAGTCTTTACCATCGTCCTTGAACTACCGATGAATCAGCCTGTTTCTTAGCCAATATGTGCTCTTGAAAAATGTAGATGAATATCAAATTATGTGACGACAAACACCTTTTCTGCCTTTACCGTTATCATTGTCTACTTTGACCCGGCCTGATCACCCGAAAGATTATTGTGCCACTTTTCGATCGAACGTTCTACATCTTCGGTTTTTAACTGACCCGTTTTAACCGGCAGCCAAAGTGAAAGCTTCGGCACATACGTTATTACCATCAGCGCTATGATCATTGCGGCGAAGAACGGCAGCATTGTCTTTGTAACTTTTGCTATTGTCGTTTTGCCTACGCCACAGCCGATGAACAAACACGTTCCTACCGGCGGAGTACACAATCCTATGCACAGGTTGGCGATCATTATGATGCCGAAGTGTACCTGGTGTATTCCGAGTGATGTTACGACGGGCAGGAAGATCGGCGTAAAGATCAGAACCGCCGGCGTCATATCCATAAATGTACCGACAAACAGGAGAAGCAAATTGATCGTCAGCAGGATCACGATCGGATTGTCCGAAAGGTTCAATAAAGCGGCACTTACAGATTGCGGGATGTTGGCCATGGTCATGATCCAACTCATGCCGGAACTGGCACCTATCAGCAGCATGACTATGGCTGTTGTTATGCCCGTCTGTTTTAATATCTCGGGCATTTGCTTTAAACTGACCTGTCGATAAACGACCACAGAAAGGATGAATGAATACAGCACCGCGATAGATGCTGCCTCGGTGGGGGTAAAGACGCCCTTTAAGATGCCGCCGATAACAATGATTATCAGCATCAGGCTCAGGATCGCCCTCTTGAATGAAACCAGTCCCACAAGGAATGAAACTCGTTCTTCGCGTCCGTATTTATTGCGATATGCAAAGAATCCGCAAACGACCATGATGCACAAACCCATCAAAATGCCGGGGAGAACTCCTGCCATGAACATCGCGGCAATTGAAACGCTACCTGCTGCGACGGAGTAAACGATCATAACATTGCTCGGCGGAATGAGCAGTCCCGTCGTCGCGGCTGTGGTTGTAACAGCTACGTTGAACTCACGGTTGTATCCTTTCCGATTCATCTCCGGTATCATGAAGCCGCCCACCGACGAAACAGCCGCAGCGGCAGAACCGGAAATGGACCCGAACAGCATGCAGGTCAGTGTGTTTACATACGCAAGCCCGCCGGGGAACATGCCGACAAGCGAACTGGCAAACTCGATAAGCCGTCTGGCCATGCCTCCGCGACCCATCAGGTGCCCCGAAAGAATAAAGAACGGTATCGCAAGCAAAGCAAAGCTGTTTACGCCATTAGCCATTTTCGTAGCCATCATAACCGACGGATCAATGCCTTCGGCAAGTATCGCAACGAACGCCGCCATTGCGATAGAAACGGCGATAGGAACATTCATAACAAGTAACAACACAAAAACAAGCACTAATATAATAGTCGTCGCACCCATCAATCCAGCCCTCCCTCTTCACTAGAAAGCACAGGCTCTTCTTTTGAAAGCACAAGTTCCAATATCCGCTCGACGGTGAATATTATCATGAACACTCCTGCTACAGGTAGAGCTAGATAGACATGGCCCATTTGCAAACCGATCTGCGGCCCAAGTGCAGGGGCTGTCTGCTGCATATTATTGATGACGATATCGATGCCGCCAACAATGAATATCGATATGGCAAAGATCAATACGATTACCTGACCGACGATAGAAATGAGTTTTTGGGCAGCAACGTCGAACTTACCGACGAAATAATCGACTCCCAAATGAGCCTTCTCTCCAAACGCGACCGCTCCGCCTAAAAGGGAAATCCAGATCAATAAAAAGCGTGCTATTTCTTCGCTGAATTCATTCTGGCCCCTCGGCATGAAGTTCCATGCTTCGACCCCCCGCCCGGACAACCATACCACGAAAGTTCCGCTCCATCGTGTGATCACGCCCCACAGTACATCAAGAACCAGCACCAGTACTGCTATGATAAGTGCCGCCTCCAATAGCCTGCACAGTGCTACGCGACTTTTTTTAAGCATGTCGACTATCATGGTTTGACCTTTCGCATTCTTTCTACCAGGTCCTTGACCTTCTCATTTTCGATCGCGTCGTACATTGGTTTTACCTTTTCGGCGAAGAGGCTCTTGTCAACTTCATAGATGGTCACCCCGTCCGCTTTCGCTTCTTCCAGGGATTGAATTGTCTTTTCCTTCCAGAGCTTTCGCTGAAAAACGGATGACTCATCGGCTGCCTGCTGTACCCATTTTTGTACCTGCGGATCGAGCCCCTGCCATGTTTTCGTGCCTATGATCAGCACATCGGGAACCATTGTATGTCCGTCCAATGAAAAATGCCTGCATATCTCATAATGCTTATTGGTGGTAAAGCTCGGCGGATTGTTTTCCGCTCCGTCGACCGTACCCTGAGCCAGCGCGGTGTAAAGCTCTCCCCATGCTATCGGCGTAGGTGCTGCACCAAGAGCCTTTACCATATCCATAGCGGTTCGGCTGTTCATCACACGGATCTTAAGACCCTTAAGATCGTCAGGTGTCAGTATCGGTTTGTCCTTGGTATAGAAATTTCGGCTGCCTGAATCGTAATAGCAAAGCCCGCGAAGATCTTTGACCTGCATCGCCTCCAGCAGTTCTTTGCCGATCTCGCTGTTCAGCACAGCCCAGTAATGATCTTCGCCGCGAAAAAGATAGGGCAAACCGAAAACCGACATCTCCGGCAAAAAGTTTTCAACCGAAGCTGTCGAAGTCTTGGTCATAGCCAGTGAACCGGCTTGCAACTGCTCGATACACTGGACCTCCGAGCCTAAAACGCTGCTTGGATAGATGTCTATCTCAACGGTCCCGCCGGAAAGTTCTACCAAACGCTCGTTCATAAATTCCATAGCTTTGTGAACCGGGTGAGACACATCCAAACCATGTCCGAGTTTGAGTACGACCTGCGCGTTGCCGCCGATAGAAACATCTTTTGAACCGCGAAGGAACAATGCAAACCCGCATGTTGCTATCAAAGCTCCTATGAGCATTCCGCATATCAGAAACGAACCTTCTTTTTTCATATTCGACTCCATCTTTCAACTATAGCATCTATAACAATTGCCGTCTTACCTGGCAGCTTTTAATTCTCTGATCTTGATATTCTTGAACGAGACCGTGTTGCCGTGATCCTGAAGAAGGATGTGCCCTTTTTCCCATTCGCCGAAGCCGGGCCATGTTTTGTACTTACTCTCTTTAACCAGTTTTCTAAACTCCGGCGTCTTGCGGTCATACTCAAGCACCTTTCGGCCGTTAAGCCAATGCTCGACGTGGTTGCCTTTAGATATAACAGCAGCATGGTTCCACTGACCGATCGGATTGGGAAGTTTATTGCGATTATTAGATTCGATCAGATCATAAAGGCAGGTCAACGCTCGGCTTCCTTCGTGATTGCCAAGTTTTGCATCCGCATGCCGCTGGTCGTCAAGAAGCTGGTACTCCAAACCGATAGAGGAACCTTTGCCCTTGTTCAGTTCCGGGTCAACGAAATACTTGATGCCGCTGTTGGCACCGGGTGTCAGTTTGAAATCAAGATGCAGTTCGAAATTGCTGTATTTTTTAACGGTCACAATATCTCCGCCGGCTGCAGATTCGTGGCCGCCGGATTCGAGTACTGTCAGCACGCCGTCTTTAACAACCCATCCGCCTTTTGGAAAGCCGTCAAGTTTCGCACCGCGCCAGCCGTTGGTTGTCTTTCCGTCGAAAAGGAACTTGTATCCATCTTTCTTTTCGCGATTGCCAAATTTGTTATCCATGCTTTGAAGCGGAATTGAAGTAGGTCTTGAATAGCTGGCTGGGCTGTCAGTGATGATACGAATGTTTCGCCAGCTAACCTGAATGCCTTCCTTTTCCTTTTTGGTTCCAATGCCGTGAACCTGAAGCGCAATAAAGCCTGAACGCGTCATTGTATCGTAAAGATGAGCAGCGGGCACGTTGTTGATCCACGTCTTAAACGTATCGCCGATCGCTTCGATCCGGTACTTGTTCCACTGACCCTGCTTGAAAGCTTTTCGAGCGGCAGGATTATCTTCAAGCCTGTTCAGCCAGCCGCGACGGCCCTCATCGTAAATACCACCGCTAAACGCACGCTTTGACGGATCGATCTCGATCTGATAACCGTGGACGCGACCGTTATTGTATTCCGGGAAACTGTTGGAACGGATCTGGACACCGGAGTTGAGGGCTGGATCGACTTTGAATTCCAACTCAAGAATAAAGTCAGAATAGTGTTGTTTGGTACAAAGGAAACTGTTGGGTGTTTTAAGTACCGTTTTTCCAACGATCTGGCCGGCGGCTACTGAATAATCCGCTTTTCCACCTTTTTGCTCCCAACCGTTGAGTGTCTTTCCGTCGAACAACTCGACCCATGGCCCTTCGGAAATCTGAACCTGTGAGCTATCGACTACTTGTTGATCTACGCATCCGCCTGCCAGCAGCAGTGACATAACTGCAACACAACAAATCCATTTCATGGTCATCCTCATCGTAATATCCTTTCTGTCTTGAAATACAAACTTCTATTTATTAACCGCCAACGCATCTAAGTTGGGACCGTCACCGATAGCAACAACTTTTATGAAGTTACCACCTTTCTTTAGAGTTACTTTAACTTTTTCTGTCTTCCATTTGGTTAAACTACCAGTACTCTTGAATGCAAGCGTCCCAGCCTGTTGACCGTTAACCATCAGTTTACATGGGCGGTTGGATGTCGTGGCGTAGCGTAATGTCAGTTTATACTTTCCATCGTTGTCAGCCAACACATTATCCCATTCTACAGAACTGCCCTTGCCGCCAAAGTCAGCAAACCCGGTACCTTGATAACCTTTACGATTGGATGCCTTATTACAGGCAACCATCTTGGCATCTTCGGCTTCGTAGATGTCGCCTTTCATTTTTGAAGCGACAGGACCAGCTTCGGCATTTTCGCGGTGCGGATAAAAAATGTCGCCGCCGGCACCCAGGTCTTTGATCCGCAGATTGCGGAACTGGTACGTCAACTCTGTCTCGCCATGATGCTGAATACCAATGTATCCCTTGATATCCATCTCATCATGGAAGTCTGTTGTTACCGTCCCATTAACAGATACCTGAATATGCGAACCGTTGCAAACAATGCGGTACTTGTTCCACTGTCCCTGCTTGAAGCAGTCACCGGCGCGAGCGCGGAAATCGTCGATCGATTTTTGCTTTTCTTCTTCGCTGCCTGCGTGATCGCGATTCGGCGAAACAAACCATCTTCTGCGGCCCTCGTCATACAGTCCGCCGGACCACTTTCGTGGCGCGGTATCGACTTCCGACTGATAACCCCAGACTTTATTCTTTTTCTTCTGACAACGGAACATAAAGCCCGAGTTGCCTTTATCTACCGGCATTTTGATCTCGCCTTCAAGGACGAAATTAGAATATTCTTTTTTGGTCAGCAGGAACCATTTTTTCACCTTGGAACTAAGGCTTACAACACCGTTGTCGTATTTAGCTTCGCCGAAGTCGTAAGGATTTTCCCATTTGCTTAAGCTGCTGTCGAACAACTCTTCCCATTTAGCCTGTGCAGGTTTTTTGATCAGGGATATTTTAGATTTAGGCAGTTTTTTCTTGTCGTAAGCATCCCAGTTATCACGTACCTTCGGGCCCTTCAGCATCGCATTAGCTTCGGCGTGATTCGTGATCTTCATCGCCTTGGCATCATACTTGAGGGTTCCGCCAAACCTCTGACCGACACAACCCAGAGCAAGCATTTCAGAGAGCGGTGCTCCAACTGAGAATGGAGAATTAGCCGGCTCGATACCCTGACATGCATTCAGGAAGTTCTTGTAGTGATTATAATTCTGACGTTTCGGATCTGGCAGTTTACCGTCTTTTTCCATCTTTTCGAGTTTAGGGTTAAGGGCAAAGTGATAATTCGCACCGTGGCTCCTACCGGCTAATACACCTTCATCAAGATAAAGGAGAGAACCCGGGACACTCATCTTGCCTTTGTAACCGGCTGGACGCGGAGCGCTATTACCCTGACCGTCATACCAGTTCAACTCCAACGGAGGCATATCCCCGCGTGCTTTGAACTTAAATGTGATCACAGATCCCTGCGGATAGTAAAGGTCGCTCGGCCCCATGACTTTCGTGGTAATTTCGTAAGGCTGTCCGAGTTTGAGGTAACGATGATACGCATCGAGAATGTGAGCACCCCAGTCACCCATACAACCACAACCAAACTCATACCAGCATCTCCAGTTTCCACCGGTCATCCTGGGGCTATGCGGACGGAACTGTCTTCGACCAAGCCATTGATCCCAGTCGTAACCCGGCTGCGGGATAGTTTCAGGATACTCCGTATACGTCCACCCATGCCAGCGACGACTCTTGTTCATCCAGGCGTCGATCCTTTTTACATTCTTGATCAGGCCTGCCTCAACCATCTGACCAAACTGGATCGTACCTAAACCGGAATGGCCCTGATTGCCTAGTTGGGTGACAACACCACAGGATTTCTCAAGCTTTTCGATCATGCGACATTCATAAACATTCTGAGCCATAGGTTTTTCGACATAGACGTGCTTGCCAAGCAGCATCGCGTGGGCGATCATCGGGAAATGCGAGTGGTCAGGCGTGGCAATAATAACCGCGTCGATCTGATCGACCATCTCTTCCAGCATCTGACGATAATCACGATAGCAAGGAACGCCCGGAAAGTCTGCCATCTTGCTGTCATGTTTGGTAAACAGAACATCGGCAAACGCCTTGAACTCGATCTGCTTATCGGAATACTTATTGAATGACTTTAGGACCTGGCCGCCACGGTTAAAGACGCCGATCTGAGCGGTCCTGATCTTCTGTCCCTTTGGTATGATCCTGGGTTCGTATAAAGGTTTAAATTCCCCTTTGTCACGTTTTTTACATCCGCCAAACATCAGTATCGGCGGGGTCCAGAGGATCGTCTTTAACATTGTTCGGCGTGAAACTTCATTTGATCTCAGGTTTGAAACTTCCTTTTCAATCATCATACATCTCCATATCAAAATCATTTCGATCTATTTATGCCAGGCTCAAATCAAGCGAATCGCCGGGCCCGCATTGTATACTACTTTTATTGCAAAGTCATCGTAAAATAATTTTTGGCATTGTTAAAGCAAATATCCTCGACCATCTGCCCGAGCAACTTCATGTCTTTCGGCCAGTAACCGGCTTCGACCTCTTCGCCGAGCAGGTTACACAATATCCGCCTGAAATATTCGTGCCGGGCATACGAAAGAAAACTCCTCGAATCCGTCAGCATGCCGATAAACCGGCTGAGCAAGCCAAGGTTCGACACCGCGTCCATCTGCTTTATCATACCGTCCATCTGATCGAGAAACCACCATCCGGAACCGAGCTGCATCTTGCCTGCCGCATCACTCTGGAAATTACCCGTCATCGCGGCAAGGACCTCGTTATCCTTCGAGTTAACGTTGTATAGTATCGTCTTAGCTAACATGCCCTGGCTGTCAAGTGTATCAAGGTATCTTGACAACGGCAAAGCAATTTCAAAATCGCCTATCGAGTCAAATCCCGTATCCGGACCGATTTTTTTAAACATACGAGAATTATTGTTGCGAATGACGCCCATGTGAAACTGCTGGACCCATCCTTTTTTAAAATTCATCTTACCGAATTCGACCAACATCGCGGATTTGAATTTCCCAACTTCGTCGGGCAAAAGCTCTGTCTTGGTGCGTATCTTTTGGAATATCGCTTCGATCTGGCCGGCTGTGTATTTGTCGGCATAAGGTTTGTCCAGCCCGTGGTCGCTTAACCGACAGCCGTTTTCATGGAAATAGTCTTGTCGTTTTTCAATTGCTTCGATATATTTTCCGAAGCTATTGATCTCGATATCGGTAAGCTCAGCCAGTTTGTCGATCCAATCATTTTGAGCGTCGAGATTTTCCGGAGCCATCGCCTTATCAGGTCGCCACGCAGTATGGATCGCTATTTCAAACCCGTCATTGGCTATGGCCTGATGGTGCTCGAGACTGTCCAGCGGATCCTCTGTGGTGCAAACCAGCTTAACGTCCCACTTGCGCATAATGTTACGTGCGCTAAACTGCGGAGTGTTCAGCATTTCGCCGCACGAATCGTATATTTGCTCTGCGGTCTCAGGGCCAAGCAGCTTGTCAGTAATACCAAATGGCTTTTTAAGCTCAAGGTGTGTCCAGTGGTACAGCGGGTTGCGAATACAGGCAGGAACCGTGCGTGCCCACATTTCGAATTTCTCGCGATCCGTCGCATCTCCCGTGCAATATTTTTCTTCGACGCCGTTGGTACGCATCGCTCGCCACTTGTAATGATCGCCGTAAAGCCATATCTGCGTTAAATTCTCGAACTGCTTATCGGCTGCGATCTGGGCAGGCTGTAAATGACAGTGATAGTCATAGATCGGCATCTTGATCGCATAGTCATGGTAGAGCGCCTTGGCTGTTTTATTTTGCAGCAAAAAATCTTCATTCATATACTCAACTGTCATTGCCGTCTCCGCTATATCAAAGTAAAAACATTAAAATTCCTTGTCATACTACACTATGTAAGTCGAAGCTGCTGTGTCCCCGCCGCGTCCGGTCCAGTTCGTGTGGAAGAATTCGCCGCGCGGTTTGTCTACTCTTTCATAGGTGTGTGCGCCGAAATAGTCTCTCTGTGCCTGCAATAAGTTTGCAGGGAGTCTTTCGCTTCTGTAACCGTCATAGAAAGCCAGCGCCGAGCTTATCGCAGGCATCGGGATTCCAAGGTTTACCGAAACGACGATCACTCTTCGCCATGCTGCCTGGGCAGTTTCTACCGCGTCCTTAAAGAACGGGTCGAGCAGAAGATTTTCCAGTTCTGGATTATTGTCGAAAGCCTCTTTGATCTTACCAAGAAAGACACTTCTGATAATACATCCGCCTCGCCACATAAGAGCGATCCCGCCGTTGTTGAGATTCCAGCCGTATTCTTTGGCAGCTGCACGCATAAGCTGATAGCCCTGGGCATAACTTACGATCTTTGACGCGTACAGTGCCTGCTGGAGGTCCGCAATGAGTGTATCTTTGTCACCGTCGAACGAACCAGCCGGGCCGGTAAGAACTTTAGATGCCTTAACGCGTTCGTCCTTTAATGCCGACAGGCATCTTGCAAATACCGCTTCACCGATAAGGGTAAGAGGCATTCCTACGTCCAGCGCCGCAACTGCGGTCCATTTGCCGGTACCCTTTTGTCCTGCGGTGTCAAGGATAAGGTCAACAACTTCCTTACCGTCGTCGTCTTTATATCCGAGGATGTCGCGGGTGATCTCGATAAGATATGAATCGAGGATCCCGTCGTTCCACTCGGTGAAGGTCTTGTGCATTTGTTCGTTGCTCATGCCAAGACCCTTGCTCATCATCTGGTAGGTCTCGCAGATCATCTGCATATCGCCGTATTCGATCCCGTTGTGGACCATTTTAACAAAGTGCCCCGCACCGTTTTCGCCAACCCAGTCGCAGCATGGCTGACCATCGTCGGTCTGTGCGCAACATTTCTGGAAGATCGGTTTTACATGCTCCCATGCAGCGGTCGATCCGCCCGGCATGATCGAAGGCCCGAGCAAAGCACCCTCTTCGCCGCCGGATACACCCGTGCCGATGTAAAGTTTGCCTTTGCTCTCGACATATTCGCACCTGCGAATGGTATCGGGGAAATGGCTGTTGCCGCCGTCGATTATAATATCGCCGTCTTCAAGCAATGGAAGTATCTGGTCGATGAAGGCGTCAACAGCTGCGCCTGCTTTGACAAGGAGCATCACTTTACGAGGACGCTCAAGCGAACTGACAAACTCTTCAATCGAGTGACATCCGATGATGTTCTTACCCTTGGCTCGGCCGTCCACAAAAGCGTCAACCTTTGAAACCGTTCGGTTAAAGCATGCGACCGTAAAGCCCTTGCTTTCCATGTTCAGAATAAAATTTTCGCCCATCACTGCAAGCCCTACGAGGCCTATATCTGCTTTTGACATTTTATCGCTTCTCCAATATTTGAAATTTGTTTTACATTTTTATTATTAACGTTTAACTCTTGCGTTACCTTCCCAGATGCTCCACAACTGATCTTCGTCGGCAGGCTGAGCGTAATCTGTAAGCATAGTAGCAGCCAGTGCTCCGCTTGCCCAGCCAAACCTGGCACACTTTTTCACATCCCAGCCCTGAATTATACCGTACAGCAAACCGCCGACAAAACCGTCACCGCCGCCGATGCGGTCAAGAACCCCGATCTCACGCGGCTTGATGATTTCCCAGTCTTTGCCGTCAGTAACCAGTGCGCCCCACATATGGCTGTTTGCTGACACAACTTCACGAAGTGTTGTTCCAAAGTAGCCGGCATTGGGATAAGCAGCTTGAACTCTGCCGATCATCTCTTTAAAGCTGTCGATCTTCTCATCAAGACCTTCGCCGCCGGACTTCGGGCCTTCTATGCCAAGGCAGAGCTGAAAGTCTTCTTCGTTGCCGATCAGTATATCGCTGCGAGAAGCGATCTCGTCAAACGCAACAGCCAGTTCTTTTTCTCTGCCCTTCCAAAAGCTGGCCCTATGGTTAAGGTCGAACGATATTAACGAACCGTTTTCCTTGGCAATGCGGGCAATGTCAAGACAGAACTTGCTGGTCTTAGGCGACAGTGCGGCAATAAGCCCCGAAAGGTGCACGATCCTGGCGCCTTCTTTGGCAAAGATTCTGTCAAGGTCGAATTGATCGGCGCTAAGCTCTCGACCTACTTCGCCTGCCCTGTCGTTTTGAACCCTCGGCCCGCGAGTCCCCCAGCCGCTGTCAGCCATATTGATCTGATGGCGATGGCCCCATGGACCGCCCTGCTCAAACTCAGGCCCTTCAAAGTCCATTCGACGGCTTTTGATATTGTCCTTTATAAAGTGCGAGACAGGACTGTTCTTGACAAATGCTGTCAAAACTTTGACCGGCATACCAAGATATGAAGAAACACTTGCCACGTTGCTCTCTGCACTGGTTGCCTGCATTTTGAAGGTGTCGCTGCAGTGGAAGGGCTGCGAATCAACAGGAGTTAATCGAACACCCATACTGGTTGCAACAATTAGAGAATATTTTTTTGATGCTGTTTCAGCCATTTTTTGCTCCATGAATAGTAACTATTATAATACGAATCTATCTTTCCATGACCATAGTCCCATCGCGGGATTGGATATATAAAAGACCTCTTCACCGTCAACGGTGTTAAAGCCGTCTTTAAGTTTTGTCGGGTCGTATATTTTTAGCATCTCGTCGAGATCGGCATACCGAAAATTAACCGACTCTATCTCTTCTTTGCTTAGATGTCCGGGGCAATACGTTATATTAAATCGCCCCTCGGAAGAACCATGAATAAGATGCGCCGCGGCACTTAGATTATTTTTCAGATCATCGTTCTTATCAACCAAATCGAGCACCTTCTCGGTTCCCACATACCCGTACTTTCGGATCAGACGATCTATCTCAGGGTCCTCGCCGAATTCTTTGAGGCCCGGAGCCAAAACGATCAGTTCGCCATCGTCAGCCATCGCCATCCGCGTGCGATAAATGCTTTTGTTGCCCAGCCAGGTACTTTTGAACTCTCCGGGTTCCAGGTAAACGACCACTTTTTCAAGCGGCTCGTCCAGCATCTGGAAATTGACCTTCAGCGAAAGCTCAGCCGCCCTGTCGAAACATTCCGCATCGTCACCGATAAACAGCCCGCGAACAGCTTGCCCATCTTCGGTTGCCTCTACAACCGTTAGTACATACACGATCGGAAGGTCCCTGGCAAAATGGTCCGATGCATAATTCAAAACACGTCGAACCGGCGTGTCAGCCCTGCCCATCATATTTTCCATACCGTAGGCAGCGCCTAAGAAGTGACTTTTGTTGATACCCTCTGCCCCGCCGGTACCGATAAAAATATTCTTATTGTAATTGGCCATGCCGACCACCTCGTGCGGCACAACCTGCCCTATCGAAAGGATAAGGTCGAACCCGCCGTCGACTAAAAGACGATTAACCTGGGCAGGCCACGCGAAGTCGACTTTACCTCCGCTTACCTCTTTTACAAATTCCGCAGGAACCTCGCCAAGCGTAGCCAGGTCGTCTCGCCAGTTGTGAACACGAAACAGCTCAAGAGGCACGTCGCCGAACATACGTTTTATCTCAGCGTCGGTCATCGCAAAATGCGTCCCCAGGGCGGGCAATATATCGGTCAGCCTGTCATCATAATACTGATGCGCATATCGCGTAAGCTCACCGGCCCGGGAATAAAAACGCGTAATATCCGGCGGGATCGCCAGCACTTTTTGCCTTTGCCCCAGCGCAGTTAGAGCCTCGAAAAGACCTTCCTTAAGGTCTTCCGGACTTAAAGATATGTTTTCCCCTGCGTTGCTGTAATACAGCATAGATCACCCCATAAAATTACACGCCGCTAAAGGCGCTAAAGCCCCCATCAATCGGCACTACAATACCTGTAACGAATTTCGCCGCATCGCTGAGCAGCCATCGCACGGTCCCGCACAATTCATCCGCGTCGCCAAAGCGGCCCATCGGCGTATGGTCAACTATGCTCTGGCCGCGAGGTGTGAAGTTACCGGTTTTTTTGTCGGTTACAAGGAAGCGATTTTGTTCGGTAATGAAGAATCCCGGAGCGATGGCGTTAACCCGGATATCTGTCGAATAGTTCTGGCACATATGCACCGCAAGCCATTGTGTGAAGTTGCTTACCGCCGCCTTCGCCGCAGAATACGCCGCTATCTTCGTAAGTGGACAAAACGCGTTCATACTGGATATATTCAGTATCATACCTTGGCCATTGTCTGCCATGTGCTTACCGAAAACCTGGCTCGGCAGCAACGTCCCTAAAAAGTTAAGGTCGAATACATAACGTATCGCGTCAGCGGGAAGGTCAAAGAAACTCATCTCATCAGATGTCGTCGCTTCCTTCTTATTGCCGCCTGCACCGTTAATAAGAATATCGATCTTGCCCATACTCTCGCAAGCACAAGTTAGCGCGTTCTCTATCTGCGCCTTGTCCAGCACATTTACAGGCACCGGCAAAGCAAAACCGCCTTCGCCTTCGATCTGCTTAGCTACTTCGTTGGCCCTGGTTTCATCGTAATCGGCAATACAAATTTTAGCGCCATTACGCGCCAGGTCTCTGGCTAGTGCCCCGCAAAGAACACCCCCGCCGCCGGTAATTACAATACATTTGTCTTTAACATCAAAAAGATCGCTCATTTCATTCCATCCTTTAATAAATAAATATCACACGACATGAGGTTATTATAAGCGACTAAGCCCGGTTTTTGCAAGATTTATTTGTGATTTTTTAAAAAAAACATAATAATCTTGCCTAAAAGCTGTTTTTTATGTATAATCCATAAAGATTTGTAATTGCTGAATATCTCCGACAAAGGTAAAAATAAGCCACATGACATGAGATAATTATGAAAAACGGCCCTATTGACTCAAAAAATGCAGGTCAAAGAAATGAAAGACTCATCCTCTCTATGCTGTTTGAGCATAAACAGCTCTCTCAGTCCCAGCTCTGCCGCCTCGTCGGGATCGGCAGCTCCACAGCCAGCACGATCGTAGCAAGACTTCGCGAGAAAGGACTGATCACAGAAACGCCCGGCCAAAGCACCGCCCGCGGACCAAAACCGGTCGTACTCCGGCTTAATCCGGATTGCCGATATACCGTAGGCGTCGAGATCAACCCCAGCCATCTTTTCATCGGGGTCTTTAACTTCGAAGGACATTTGAAAGACAAAATCAGCATCTCGCTGGGGCATGACCACTCATTGGAAAATGTCCTGGACCTGCTCAGCGTTAACGTCCCCGGCCTGCTAAATCGCAACAAGATCGAAAACGAAAAAGTAATTGGCGCCGGCATCACCCTTAGCGGATCGGTTTCGCCGGACGGATGCGTCTCACTATCCAGCCCGTTAGGATGGAAAGATGTTCACCTTAAAGAACAGCTTCAGCCGTTCTTTGATTTTCCGGTCTCTGTTTACAGCAACCGTGTCAGGCTTCTTTCGGAGTTTGCAATCAATACCGATCTGGCATCGAAAAACATACTGTACCTAAATCTTGCCGACGGCGTAGGCTCAACCGTTTATATGGATGGCAAGCTGGTGTCCGGCGCTACCGGAAGATACGGCGAGATCGGACACATAGTCGTAGAACCCGACGGCCCACTTTGCGGCTGCGGGCAAAAAGGATGTCTTGAAGCGTTGATCTCCGGCCCAGCCCTAACAAATAAGATACGCAATGAATCCGACAAGACGTCTTCTGCCTGCTTCGCTGAGACTGACGGTTCCGATATACCGGAAGAGTTTTTAAAACAATGGTTCCTCGCTGCCGACGGTAGTGACAGCTATGCTCTTGCCCTGCGGGATTATGTAGCTGGGCATTTCGTACGAGCAGCCTGCATGCTGATTAATTGCTATGACCCGGAAGTGATCATTCTCGCAGGATATGTCGGCCTGCACTTTCACGAACACTTTGCCGAACGCATCGGCGAAGCAATGCAAAAAAGTGTTTACGAAAGTTCACTGCGAAACATCCGGATAATGCCTGCCCGCGCTGGAGAAGATGCCCTGATCACAGGAGTAAGTATAGCAACACGCCAAAGACTCCTGGACTGGCTTGCATGAGTACAAACGGTTTTATTAAGAGACAATACTGGCAATATACAGCCTTTAGCGAAAGAATCTGATCTTATTTCACTTGAAAAATATTCCGATAAACGTTATGCTGCGGATAGAGTATGGAGTTCTATCCATTCGGAAAAGATGAGAATCTTTTTCAGACGTCGAGTTGTGGTGGTAAAACTCGGGCAGGACGTACTGTTTATCACTATGGCAATAATGATAATTGTTAATTCAGGGTGGTAATAATGGACGTATCAAATTCGCCAAACAAAAAGCCTAAAGGTAAGATCCTCAGGGTCAAACTCGGATACAACCCGAATTCGAGCTCGATCGGTTCGATGATCTTTGCCATGCCTGTTGCCATGCTTAGTGCAGCGGTAGCATTTGGAACCGTTTCCGGGCTGATTTTTTCGGCTTTTTCAAAAAAGAAAACTACCGCAGGCACCGATGACGAAGATGCTTCAGGCAGCACAACCGGAACAGAGAACTCCGGGCACACTGAATAAGGGGTTTTCAGGCATTCGTAAGTTAAAGGGGACTGTTATGCGTTTATTATTGGGATCGTTTGTTTTTGTTGTATGTGTTGTTTGTGCCGGCGATTTATCCCTCGCTGCGGAGAGTTATGAATCGACAACCCTTGCTACAGAGCATTTCGCGCAACATCAATTTCCCGAAGGCAGAGCCGTTTTGATAACTCGGCTGGGCACCCCGGGTCTGAGTGCCGCCGAAAGATCCGCTATCCTGGGCGCGATGGCTGATTTTTACTGTGAGTATGTCGGCGACTTCAGAAGTGGTCTTAATTATTATAAAAGAGCTCAGAAACTCCAGCCCAACAACGCCGACTTAAAAGCCCGTATTGAACACATCATAAACAGCCGGAAAAAGCATGTTAACATTGACAAACTCGTCGGTAAGATCCGGAGCAGGCCAAACTGGCTTGTCAATGCCCCGGGGACCAAAGCGAAGATCGACACGCTTAAACAGTTTATCATCGAATCTCCCGACTATTACAGAATGGCCGAGGTGCATTATTGTTTCGCCCTCTATAATGTTGGCAAAGGCAAAGATCTCAAAGCTCTTGATTATTTCAGCCGAGCCGAATCCTTTAAACCGGCCATTGGTTTTTTTATCCCTCTTCGAAATAATTCTGATTTCGTGCGTACCCGCTTTACAAGAAGAGTTGTAACCACCGGCACAAGAAACATTTTGGCATTTATGTTTGTCCTGAGTGCCGCCCTCTTCTATGCAGCCAAACCCTGGCGTTGGATGACGCTCAAAAACATTGGTGCATTCATCATCCTGCTTACTGTGCTCTGTGTCCTGGTGCTGGCAGTTGGCAACATTTTGATGGCACGCTACGTAAATTCCGAATCGACCCAACAAATGGTATCGGCGGGCGAGACGTACCTGTACACTTCGCTGATCGGCCCGGCTTTCAATATATATGCAACTTTTTTGATGTATTTGGCCGCCGCTTTCTTGATAACTTATGTTTTTGCTCTCGGAGCGTCCGCACTGATCGGCAAGAAGTGCGTTTCAGTTGTTCTGAATTGTATCGCCGGCACCCTGATCATGGCTTTGCTGGTTTGCACTTTCTATCTGAAAAACTGCGACATGAATACAAAGAACTCTCCCGACTTAAGTCCGGGCGCCTTTTTCAACACGTCCAATGCAATGCTCCTTACTGTCAAGGGCATCGAACCGTATATACTCACTGACCCGGATCGTTTCCCCAATCCCGGCGTCTCGCATAATACAAATCCTCCATTGGAAAACTGGGCACGGGAGCATTGCCCGTTTGATGAGAAAGATGAAACCGACGAGAAATAAAATGGATTATCGTTTCGAAAATTTTGGCGGGATCATAGCCGGCGACAAGCCGCCCTTTCTGGCGTTTGTCGATCGGGACTATATGCGCTCACTTGGCCTTGACAACACGAGGCACTGGCATAGTAACGATGGATCGATCGGCGTTCTCTCGGCTCCGACCGAAGTACATTTCGCCGCTACAAACAAATGCAATGCTTCGTGCAGCCACTGCTATATGGCCGCTGGAGACCAGTTGGAACAGGAATTGACGACAGATCAATTCAAAGAGGCCTTAGATGTTCTCGCTGAACTAAAGGTTTTTCATATCGCTCTCGGGGGTGGTGAGGCCCTTCTTCGCGAAGACTTCTTCGAGATCGCCGAATACGCCAGAGAAAAAGGGCTTGTCCCCAATCTTACCATTTCCGGGATAAATGTCGATCCGGTCAATGCGGAAAAGATGAAGATCCTGGGCCAGGTAAACATATCCATTGACGGCGTTGGCAAAGATTATGCGATATACAGGGGCGTGGACCATTTTGAAACCGTTGATAAGGCGTTTGATCTGCTTGCCCGGCATAATATCCCCGTCGGCATCAATTGTGTTATCGGCTCTGCCAACTTTGATTTACTGGAAAGCATCTTTGCGTACGCAGCCAAAAAGAATGTCAATGAGATCGAATTTTTAAGATACAAACCTTCCGGCCGAGGTACAGAGGCTTTTGAAAAATACAAACTTACCGGCGACCAAAACATTGAACTGATCCCGCTCTTAAAATCGCTCTCGGAAAAATATCAACTCACCTCAAAAGTTGACTGCTCCTTTATCCCGATGATGTGCTGGCATAAACCACCCATTGAAGAGCTTTACGCAATGGCCGCCTATGGATGCGAAGCGGGTAATGTCCTTTTGGGTATCACCAGCGATGGGCGGGTAAGCGGATGCTCTTTCCTGCCCGAAACAGATCTTAGTGTCTTCGAACTTAGAGATCCATCAGTCAGAAGAAAAGAGTTTTCGACATTTTTTGACTGGACAAAAAACGCACCGCTGCCATGCAGAAACTGCCAATATCTGGAGATATGCAAAGGAGGCTGTCATGCCGTTGCGAAATTCGTTACCGGCTCCTTTGCCGATCCGGACCCGGATTGCCCCGCAGTCGTAGAATATAATCAGAAAGGAAATGTTTCATGACAGCCGACCCCAAAAACCACATCCGCAACACAGGCGTATTATCTACTTTGATCGTTACCGTGCTGCTTGCCGGGACAGGATATCTTTTATTCTTCAAAACGGAAAAAATTAATTCGCCGGAAGACATCAAACAAAATGAACGTATTGCTTTTAATAATATCGGCCTTATATCAAAGGCCCAGGCAGAGTACATAAAACACGACCATGACAATAACGGCAAACTGGAATATTCTCGCTTTGTCCCCCATCTCTGGCGGACGATCGGTAAGAACAATGAAAAGATCCAGCTCGATCTGATCAGTAAAAAACTCGGCTTTGCCATTCAAAGATCCCGGGCTCGCAACGGCTACTACTTTGTGCATAAGTTCACCAGGACCATTCCGGAAAGCGGAAAAGAGGTCGATATGGATGCCGAAAAGGAATGGGGCGTATTGATGCTCCCGGCGGCGAATGATACCGGTTATCTAACCTTTTTTGCAAATCAATCAGGCAATATCTATGCCTGTCACAACGATAGACGCAGGACTGTTCCCAATGACCCTGATGCCGATGATTCATGGCTATTGATAAAGGATATCCGGGAAGTGATCTCATTACAGCAAACGATCAGTAACAAATATGAGTCACTTAAGTAACATTGACCTGATGATAAAAGTTGGTTAAACGCCGCGGCCGCTATGGACGCGGCGTTTTCTTTATTTTGGCCTTGACATTTTATAAAACTTGCATGATAATGATACGTCAGCAGCAGAGCAAATTATTCTATTTGTGGACAAAGAAATGGAGCAGGCTCAATGAAACATTTTACAATTATTACGGTCTTACTGGTAGTATGTTGTGTTCCATCAGTGTCTGTCGCCAGGTCAGGACCTTCGATCGAGGTCCTGGAAACCCAAATTCATCTTGGAGATATTTCGCTTGAAACGGATATTATAGAAGGCAGTATCCTGTTCATTAATACCGGTGACCAACCGTTGCGGGTCAATAAAGTGGACGGTTCATGCGCTTGCTTTGCCGGTTATTCCGGCGATAAGATATTGCAGCCGGACCAGGGTGGAGAGATACTGGTGAAATTCACCAAGAGCAAGATCCCGGCAGGGCAGATAAAACGGATGGTAAGGGTCAGGACGAACGACCCGGTCAATAAGGCCGTAGAGGTTAACTTCCATTTCAATGTCCTGCGTGACCCGATCGAAGAACAACTTAGGGTGATCAGGAAAGAAATGTCTAATCTGCACAAAGAACTTAAAGCAGTAAGGGCCGATCTGAAGAAAGTCCTTACCGAGGTGAGCAAAGGTTCAAATAATAATCAAGCCAGAAAAAAAATGCCGGACACCACAGTCTATAACGTCAACATCGGTTCATCGCCGACCATCGGTCCGAAGGATGCCCCGGTCACCATCGTGGAGTTCTCCGACCTCCAGTGCCCATACTGCGTCAGGGAATACCCAAAGATCAAGCAGATGCTTAAGGAATACCCGGGCAAGGTCAAAGTTGTGTTCAAGCATTATCCTCTTAAGTTTCATAAAAAGGCCAAACCTGCACATGCTGCCGTTGAACTTGCCAAACTTCAGGGCGGAGATGAAAAGTTCTGGAAGATACATGATATGATAATGGACAACCCCAAAGATCTTGAGATCGCGGACCTAAGGGGATACGCGCAAACACTCGGGATGGATCTTGCAAGGTTTGATAAAGTAGTAGCGGATGAAAAGCAAATAGACGAACTTCTCAAAGCCGACATAGCCGAAGCGCGTAGGTGTAAAGTCACTGGAACGCCGACGATCCTTATCAACGGACTGAAAATGACCAAGCGCGGGATTAACGATTACAAGGCTCGAATAGATAAGATACTTAAAGAAGATAAAGCTTCAAAATAAATAATGAAAAAACGATCTACTTGTCGCGCCAGTAATCTATCGTCATATCCTCGGTCGCGATATATTCTACATGCCAGTCAAGAAACAGATAATTACTCCCTTTCTTGTGCCTGGCCTCTGCAACCCGTCTGCCCGTTGAACCAATCACGCTCGCCGGAGGTTCCTTCGGCAGATGTCCCGGCTGCCAAACATCAAGCAGATTTATATAAGGATCGTTCTCGTCCTCTATGATAGGCCGCCAATTCCCATCTTCGTTATCGGCAAGGTATACCGTGGTCCTCGGACGCAGAAATGTCTTAAGCTTCGTTGGCTCGGTAACTTCTTCTCCCGTAGGGTCGGTCCTGCTGCTAAAGGTCCATGAGCTGACAACATAACACACCGTCTGCTTCTTATTCGGAAAGCTCTTACACCGGTAGATCTTAACATCGCGATAATCGCCAGTGTTCTCTTCTTTGCCAAGGTAAGGCAGAAAGAGTTTATACCACGTTCCTAAACTGCCCCCGCGGGGAATGTAAGTTTCGTTGTCCTCGGCATAGAAATATGTAGCCAGACCGATCTGATGCACATTGCTCCGGCAGATGAGCGCCCGAGCCTGTTCCTTGACTGCCTGAAGAGATGGCAAAAGGATCGAAAGCAGCAACGCAATGATAGCGATAACAACCAATAGTTCGATTAATGTAAAACCTTTTCGTCTCATTTCATCAACCCTGACTTTAACAACTTCAACGATTGTATCAAAATCACCGTCAACTGTCAAGGGATTACTAAACGGAGTCATACACCTGTAGTTATTCCTGCGGGGAGGAGGGGGGGTTACTGAGAAATTTTTGGTAATTTCTCAAGCTTGGCTCGTATGATATCACCCAATTTTGTCAGTTGAACGGGTTTTGTGATATAGTCATCGGCGCCTATCTCAAACGCACGTTCCACATCCCCTATCAGCGTCTTTCCAGTCAGCATAAAAACAGGGATATTTTCTGTCCTTTCATCGTGTTTCAGTTCAGAGAGAACCTCAAGACCGTCCATTTTCGGCATAGTCGTATCCAGAAGGATAACATGGGGGGGGGCTTTTTGAGCCATTTCAAGACCGGTTACACCATTAAGAGCACTGCTTACAGAAAATCCCGAAAGACGCAGATTAAACTCAACAAGCTCCTGAAATTCCGGGTCGTCATCTATTACAAGGATCGATATACGCTCTGCCATATCATACTTCCAAAATGGGATACTTTATATAACATTTAAAGTTCAAATGATCACAAAAACTAATTTACAATAAGTTCGAATAAATTGCAAATACAAAATCGACCACAAAGCCTTTAGCCCTAAAGGCAGTCGAATGGAAAATCCTGGTTGAAAATAAAGTTTATCTTGTTATATTGAAGAAGAAATAAGGGAAGCCACAGCAGGCAAGAATGTGTTGAATAGAATAAATAATCATTGTAAGGGTAAAAAAATGAAAATACTGCTAAAAATAAGACTAATGCAATTCGTTATAATTCTTCTGGCTATGCTAACCGCCAATATTGGATGTACACAAGAAGGAACCGGGAACAAAAATTTGATCGATTTTCGTGATTCTGCTTCTATTAAAAACCAACAACCTGTTTTGATCGCCCACAGAGGGGGAGTCATCACAGCCGAAACTCCGGAATGCTCGATTGCAGCCATCCGTTTGGCTAAACAACAAGGGTATGCAATGGTTGAGTTAGACATCCGGCAAAGTAAGGATAATGTGCCAATTGTTTTTCATGATGATGACATGAAAGAAGCCTGTGGCATCGATAAAAGCATTAATGATTTAAACGCAGACGAGATCGTAAAAATTGCTTATACGAATACCGACCAGAAGGTTTGCACGTTGGACCGGGCCTTGACCGTTTGCAGTTCATTGGAGCTTGGACTAATGCTGGACGTAAAAGTCGGGCGAGACAAAAAGTTTTTTCAAAAGATCGTTTCCCTCGTCAAAAAACACGGCTACCAAAACGCCTCCGTCGTGATCAACGCCGAGCCCGATTTACGCACCGGCTTAAAGGAAATTGCCCTCATAACTGTCACTCAGGACGAATTCAAAAAGGTCCGGCAGGGGCTGCCCTGTGATTTGCGAAATAAATTCTGGTTTGGACTGCCGCGCAGCCTGCCAAGTGACATGGTAAAGCTTCTGCAGCAAAATGGTGCCTATGTCATTCCTGCTATCAACACATTCCGTTATCCGGATCAAGGGGGTTATGAATTAGCACGCAAAGACATTCAAAGACTAAATGAAGCCGGAGTTGACGGCTATCAAATTGATTCCGTATACAAACCATTATTCTCAGAAAAGTAAACAAGGACGCCTCCACGCCCTAAAGACCAACGACTAAAAACTATCGACTAAATGTTCGCCTTGCTCTAATATCTAAAACCTATTATCTCAGATCACAATTCATGCCCTAGGTACGTGATCTGCCGGCCCCTGCTCCATCGCAGCCGGCGTAGGCAATCCCAAACACCCCTCAGGTATCACAAGGCATGATAATATCTGCAACCTATTTCTTACGAGTCGAACTTTTTACGATATTTCCCAGATTGTCCATCACGCCTATGGTTGTGTTCTTGGTAACTTCAATAGCTTTTTCGACCGCTTCGGCATTGGTACCTGCAATATAAGCGGGACCCTTATGGCCTCTTAATTGTCCAGGTGCATCTTTTACAGTATTCGGGGTTTCGA
>SDBV01001903.1_pt1 | contig 31358 bp, 13 predicted proteins | sample 2277081 | NCBI WGS metagenome assembly SDBV01 (sample SAMN10402039, study PRJNA504765) | marine sediment metagenome | isolation source: marine sediment core GS10_PC15, 223 cmbsf | place: Arctic Ocean: Southern Knipovich Ridge | collected 2010 | reverse complement strand
GCCCCGATCTCGGCAAGGCGCGCGCCGCATGGACCTTTCTCGATATTGCTGGCGTCCTCTGGAACCACCAGCCGAAAATGGAGGCGGAGTACAAGTGGCTCGGGCTCGACCGGCCCTCGCTGACCAGCTATGAGATGGTCGAGTTGATCACCTTCGTGTATTACCTCGGTTACTTCGGCGACCCAGGCGACGCCGCCAAGGGCGAGTGGGTGTTTCGAGGAAATCGGTGTTCGGAATGCCATTCGGTGGGCGGCCACGGCGACAGTGACGGCATTCCACTCGACCGCTTCCAGTCGTACCGCTCGCCCGCGTTCTTCGCCAGCGCGTTGTGGAACGGCGGGGGGGCCAAGAGTGAAGCCTTGAAAGAGCTGAACTTGCCGCACCCGGTGTACGAAGCCAATGACATTGCCGATCTCCTGGCGTTTATCCGCCGGGACGCGGTTCCAGAAGCGCGCTCCGACGAAGTCTACTTGCCGCCTGGGAACCCGAAGAAGGGAGAAGAACTGGTCGAGGCGAAGGCGTGTTTGCAGTGCCATTCCGTCGCCGGGGAAGGCGGCGACATGGCTCCCGCGCTCGGTTCGCGCCGATCCGGCAGCGGAATCCTGTCGCAGATTGGCGCCGCCATGTGGAACCACGAGCCCCGTATGGCGGAGTCGATGGCGGCCGAAAATGTCCCGTTTCCCGAGTTGTCGCCCGAAGAGATGTCCGACCTCACGGCCTACCTCTATTTCTCCAGCTTTATCGACGAACCGGGCGACACCGAACGGGGCAGGGGGCTTTTTGCGAGCAAGGGGTGCGCGAAGTGCCACGAGGCGGGCCAGGACGACGAAATACGGGCCATCAACGTGGCCAACATGGGTTTTGCCGATATTCCGGGTATCATCGCGGCCATGTGGAACCATGCCCCGCTTATGGACGCCGCGACCCGCTCCGTTAATATCGCGTGGCCCCAGTTCGAGCCTGGTGAAATGGCCCACCTCGTGGCCTACATCGGGTCGAAGTGAAAGAGAAGCGGCGTTGGGAGACGGGCTGTCCGGGTTAGTGTTTTGCCGGGTAGCTTAAACTCATACTAGAGCATCTCAAATAGAGTTGTGTCCACTCTGACGTGGTCGCGGGTGCCACCGCCAAACTTGTTTGGGGGTGCCTTGGTTATACCTCAGCTGTTGCCACACCCCCAAACGAGTTTGGCGGTGGCACCCCGATAAGGCGAGTGATTGTAACGCGGACAGCCGAAGGAGCAGTGGTAGAAAATGGACACGGTATTGTTCAAAATGCTCTAGGCATCACTTGAGCAGTCGTTCGCGCTTGTCGAGCCAGCGCAAGGCCCGCCAAAACCACACGCAGCCCAGCAAGGTAAATGCGATCTTGTTGTAGACGGTGGCCCGCACCCATATGAAGGTCTCGGCGTCCATGGGTTTGGCGAGGGGGTTGAAGTATGGGTAGACTACCGTCTCTGAAAGACCTTCGCCCGTGATCAGGACGAAGGCCAAGACGGCCGCGGTGCAGAGCCCGGCGGCGTTGGCGCTCTTGAACATGGCCGAGAAGAGCACGGTAAGTCCGGCGAAGAAAAGGAGCGGCGGAAACACGTACACGAGCGTGAGAGGGACGGGGAGATCCAAGACAAGCAGGTCTGTGAGGGCAATGAGTCCCAGGGCCAATACGCACACGCCAAGCAGCAGGGCGATGAATCTGATTATCCAGAGGCGGTAGGGGGAGACTGATACCGTGAAGAACAGTTCAAGGATGCCGGCGTCTTGTTCTTGCGCGATGGTCTCCATCGAAAACAGGACTGCGAATATGGTCGCCGGCAGCCATATGAGCCATGCCAATGCCTGGAAGACTGTAAGACTCTGCCCGGTACGGGCCAGAACCGCGTAAAAGATCGCGAAGTAGACTGCAGTTGCGGCCAGACAGTATAGGGCCTTGCGTCCGAAGACGACTCTGAGGTTCATTCTCGCATAGAGCAGGACGACTGCAATCTTGCTCCTTGGATCTAGATCGTGAAAGGTCTTCATCTCAGCTTACGCCGGCTCCTCAGCGGTCCTCAGCAGATACAGGTATGCGTCTTCCAGTGAAGGATCCACGTCCTCGCCTATCTCCTCGGACCCGTCTTGAACGATGAAACGCATCCGGATACCTTGCGCTTCGGTCACTTGCGATATGACGTCCACGCGCTCGGTCAGGTCACGCACGTCGGCAGGGCTGACGACGGCCTCACGCACTCTACCCTCCGCCATCCGCTGCAGTTCTTCGGGAGCGCCCCGGAAGACCACGCGGCTGTCGTCTAGTACGGCCAAGTCGTGGCACGCACTCATTACGTCCTCGGTGATGTGTGTCGAGAAGACTACAATCCGGTCTTTGCCCAATTCGGCCAGCAGGTTGCGGAAACGGATACGCTCCATCGGGTCGAGTCCGGCGGTGGGCTCATCGACGACGATTATCTTCGGCAGATGCAGAAGGGTCTGGGCGATACCGACGCGCTGTTTCATTCCGCCTGACAGAGAGGAAATTCTGTCGCGCTCGCGGTCTTCAAGACCAACATCCTGGATGACTTTCTTAACGAGGGTTTCCCTCTCGTCCTTGTCGAGAATGTCGTTGAGCAGCGCGAAATAGGTCAAGTAGTCCCAGATAGTGAAGTTCCCGTACAGACCGAAATGCTGTGGAAGGTAGCCTATGATCGGCTGGACGTCGGCGCGGAGGTCGTGGACGTTTCGGCCGTTTATTCTGATGCACCCGCAGGTGGGCTCGTAGATGTTGGTGAGTATGCGCATGAGTGTCGTCTTGCCGGCGCCGTTTGGACCCAGCAGGCCAAACACGCCATTGCCGATCTCGAGGTTGACCTCGCGCAGCGCGTGGACTTGGGGTTTGACGCCGGCGATGATGGGAATACGCAACGCCGCGCGTCTTAGGCGGCCCAATGGACCGGTTGGGGCGGGGAGGTCAATACCGGTCCGGCGGACATGGGCGGCAAGGTCGTGCAGCCAGTGCAGGACCAACGCGACTGCAAAGAAGAGGATCGCGAACCACCACTGCGCGCGAAGCTCCCAATAAAAGTAGCATGTCAAGAGGAATACCGGCAGCCTCACTGCGCTACGCCATAGTGTGCGGCGCCATCTGGATTGATGCAGCTCGATATCGAGGAAGGCGTCGCCTTCGACCAGCTTCCCGGCCGTTTGGGCCAGGTCGTGGAGCGAGGCCCACGTGGCGCACGCCGTAACGAATAGCCACGCCAGATTGTCAAAGTAGTTATGAAAATAGATGAGCAAGCCGAGGAGGGGGAGCTTCCAGATGAGGTCCTCCCGCAGATGGCGCTTGTTGACGAGCGTTTCGCCACTCGCGCGCATACGCGCCTCGCGCCGCCGCGCAAGCTTCCAATCGCGCGCGAGCCGGCTATCCGCGCCGAACACCTTCGTCAGATTGCTTATCGAGACGTGGACGTCTTCATCCTGAAAGACGCTGACGTGTTTCACGGCCGTCACGGTCCGTATCATCATCCATATGATCGCGGCCACCGCGAAGAAGAACGTCGGTGTCAGGACGATCCGCCATGCCCACTGTTCGACCCAGCTGGCCCGCATGAAACCGAAATAGAACAAGGCCGCGGTTGAGCCGGCCGCGACGGCAAGTCCCAAAAGCCCGATACTCTTCAGCCATTTGCGGATGTCATCAAGGCTGAGGTACATGGCGGGAATGAAGACCAGCGTAAAGAATGTCGAGGCTATCAGTCCGAAGATGACGGTGATGGCGAAGGGCGGCCAGATCTCGTTTTCTCCTCCTACGCGTATCGCGAGCGGCAGCATGGCGAGTACGGTGGTGGCTGTGGTCATCATGATCGGCCTGAGCCGGTTGCGCCCCCCCTCAAGCATGGCGCGCCTGCGCGAGTAGCCCTTCTTGAGCAGGAGCCGTGCCTGGCCGAGCGTAAGAATAGCGTCGTTGACCACGATGCCGGCGAGCATGAGAAAACCGGCCGCAACGGTCGGGTTGCCGAGACCCGTCTGCGTAATAACAAGTCCCCACAGGGCCCCGATTACGGCGAGGGGTAATGTCGTCATGACGCATAGGGGCGTGCTGAGTTCCTCGAACAACGCGCCCAGTAACAGGAAGACACACACAACCGACGCTATCAAGGTCCAAAGCAGCGAGTAGTCCGTTTCTTCCTTGTGGACTATCTTCACCGTGTAGCCTTCCGGGAACTTCATGTCTCCGATCACGTCGTCCACTTGGGCCTGTAGCTCCTTGAGCCGTGAAGAAGATCGCGCAACGTCCCATCTGAACGCGTAATGGACCCTGATCTCGTGCTGCTGGTCGAGGCGTACGATTTGCTGTGACGATTCGCTTATCTTGAATTCCGCGACCTCGGCGAGATCGAGATAGTGCCCGTCCGGCGTCCTGAGTCTCATTCGTTCGAGATCGCTAACGGTACGCTCTTTGCCGTCCTTAAGGCGCACCACGATGTCGATGTCCTGGTCCTTTGTCCGGAAGGGCACCACCATTTCGTCGCCGCGGGGCCTGGTGAGCCAGATGACGCTCGTAAGGTCCGACATGGTCAGCCCCCATCTGGCCAAGATATCGCGTTGGCCCCGGATTTCGAGTTCGGGGCCTCCCGGTTGGGTGACTGTGCGCGGCCTCGACATGTAGTTCTCGAAGGCCCGTGTTAGCCGCTGCTCAATCTGAAGCGCAATCCTTTCAAGCGCCTCGGGGTCTTCGCCGCGCACTTCTATACGCTCCTGCGACCCAAACCCTCCCATCGCATCCATCGAGGTCGCGTTCTTGCCCCCACCGAAACTGCGGCCATCTTGTGCCGACCAGACACGGTCCGGGCCGAGACCTTCGATGGTCTCCACCCGTTTCTCGATCTCGCGCTTTATCGCGCCGATATCGAGTTCGGCCGTCCTATCTTCGATATCGAGGAATTCGATGGTCACCTGCGCCTGCTCGGGCTCGATGGTGGAATTGATCATCTTGACGTCCTGAAACTCTTTCCCAATGTCTTCGAGTTTCGCGGTCAGGCGGCTGGCTGTTTCAATGGGGGTCCCTCTCGGGAATTGGAGCTCGTACTCCACGCGATCGAGAGGTTCGGAAACGCTGGGGAAAGAGCTGACGGCGGTAAGACATACGATCAGGGTGAAGAAGAACAGCACAACAGTCATTACCATCGCGAATCCGCGGCGGCGGAGAACGGCCTTAAGGACCGCCATGTACATTTCGGCAAATCTGCTGTTCTTTCGTTCCGACGCCACGCGGTGGTCGATGGTGCGCGCCGCCAGCATCGGCACAAGCGTCAAGGACACGAATACGGAGATGAGCAGGGGCGAGCCGATCGAGTATACGAACTCTGCCAACATGAGCTTGTTCTCGCCTTCGACGAGAAAGAAGATCGGCAAGAACACGATGAGCGTGGTGCCCGTCATGGCGAAAATGGGCATCGAGACCTCTTTGGTGCCTTGGATGGCCGCTTCGATGCCGTTTTTGGCCCGGGCGGCGCACCTGAAGGTGTTCTCGATCACGACGACGCCGTTGTCGACGAGGAGTCCGACGGCGAGCGCGAAGCCGACCAAGGAGAGCAAGTTGATCGAGAGTCCCGCGTAGTACATCAGATTGAAGGTGATGAGCAGGGAGACCGGAATGGCTACCAGGATGATGGCCACGGTGCGCAGGCGCTTCAGAAACATGAGCAGCACGCCGACCGCCAATGCCACGCCGAAGCCCGCCAACTTCTCGACGCGGTATATGGAATCCGCGACCATCTCCGCAGAGTCCATGACGATCTTGATCTGGACGCCATGTTCGGCGAGTTGAATATTGAGGCGGTCGATCTCGCGGTATACGTTCTTCGCAACGCGCAGCATGTTGGCCAGATCGTCCTTGCGCAGCACGAGCATTACGGCCTGCTCGCCGTCGATCCGCGATATGCGATCCGCGTCCTTGCGGCCAAAGCGCACTTCGGCAAGGTCTTTGAGGCGCACCTGGCCCATCTGGCCGATCGGCAGTTCCCGCAGGGTGGTGATGTCGTTGAATTGGCCCGTGAGCGATACGAAGTATCTGACTCCCTTGTCAGTGACGTCGCCGAGATACTCTGCACGGCGGTTGAACGCCGCTATCGTCTGGCCGATCTCCCAGAGCGACACGCCATACGCTTCGCACTTGTCTTCGTCCACGATCACCTCGACCGCAAACTGCTTGCCGCCGTAGGCCGATACATTGACGATGCCGTCGATGGATTCGAGGGCCGGGACGATGTCCTCGTCGGCGAGGTTGCGCAGCCGGTCGACGTCGCCGGAGCCGGTGACAACCAGTTGCATGAGCATGTTGGTGAAATCGCTGGTATCGAATCTGTTGACTTGGAGAAACGCTTGCTCGGGTATCTCCCGCCGCAGAGCGCTTGCGCGCTGCTCGAGCTGGAGGTAGGCATGGGGCATGTCGGTACCGTAGTCGAAGGAGGTCACGATGCTGGCGTAGCCGGGATAGATCGACGTGTTTATCGATTCGATGCCTTCGAGCGAAGCGATTGCGCCTTCGACCGGGATGACGAGCTGGTCTTCAACTTCTGACGTAGAGGCGCCCGGCAGCTGCACGACCACTTGAAGTTGTGGAAACACGAGATTGGGCAGCAACTGCACGGGCAGCAAGTAGTAGGAGACCGCGCCGAGCAGACTGAGGGCGATGAACACCATCGACGTGGCGACGGGCCGTTTGACGGCTGACTCAGTTATGTTCATGGCGTAATGGACCGGTCCAATGCGGGCCAACGACTGGCGTTTGCGCGCGTAAATCTAGTATCAAGCCTTGACCAGCTGCGTTGCTGACGCCGCGCGCCGCCGCAACATGGCCGCTCTGCTATGCCGATGACCTCCGCAGGCCGTCTAGTAACGAGTACACCGGCGGAATGACGAACAGGGTCAATGTGGTTGAAGCGCACAGGCCCGATATCACCGCGATCGCCATGGGTGCGCGCAACTGGGCGCTTTCACCGATGCCGAGTGTCAGCGGCAGGAGCACGAGCATGGTCGTTAGACTGGTCATAACGATGGGGCGCAAGCGCGTCTGCACCGCCTCGAGTATGGCCTCCCGCCGGGCGGCGCCGCGGCGCCTAAGCTGGTTGATGAAGTCCACCAGCACGATGGAATCGTTCACCGCGATTCCCGCGAGCATGATGGCGCCGATGAAGGCCATGACGTTGAAGGGCCTGCCCAGCAGGTAGAACGCGAAGACCACGCCGATGCCGGCGAGCGGCACCGTGAGTAATATGACAAAAGGATGCAGGAGCGATTCGAATTGGCCCGCGAGCACCATGTAGACGAGCGCAATCGAGAGGAGCATGGCAAATCCTAGCGCCCGGAAGCTCTTTGCGCGGCGTTCTTCTTCGCCTGTGACGGCTACGCGGTAATGGCGCGGCACTTCGATCCCTGCGAGCGCATTCTTGACGGCCCCAACGCTCTCGCTGAACTTCATTCCGCTGGTAATGCTCGCCATGACAACGCCGGCGCGCTGTTGCTCCCTGCGCTCGATCGTGCGGGGGCCTTCGGTAAGGTTTAGTTCGGCTATGTCGGCCAGGGTCAGAAGCGAGTTCCGTGAATTTTCGATCTCGATGCCTTGCAGGCCGCGCAGGGGCATTTCCATGAACTTCATCTCGATGTCGCGCCGTTCGTCGTCTATGACGAATTCTCCGATGACTTCTCCGTCAATCTTCTGCCGGACGATTGCCGCTACCTGCTGCGTGTCGAGCCCGGCACTTGCCCCGAGCAGCCGATCCAGAACGATCTCGACTTCGGGGTGGCCCCCTTCAAAGCTCGTCCTCACATTGTACACCTCGGGCAGTTCAGTCATCTTGGCCGCGATCGTTTCCGTAAGGTCGCGCAACGTGTCGAGGTTTGGGCCTTGCACCAGGACGCTGATCGGCGCTTCGTCCGACCCGATGGACTGCTGAAGCGTCGATTCATTCAGCAAGTAGTTTACCTTCAAGCCCAACCCTGTGCGCAGCGCCGGATCGATCGCCTCGATGAGGGCCTCGCTCGACACGCGATCCTCCTGCGATGGGAGCAAATCAACCAAGCCGAGCCGGTCGGCCCATTTGCCGACAAACCCTTCCGGTATCTTTCGTTTGGCCATCACAACGGACAGTTTCGCGGTGTTCTCTCCCGACACCTCATCTTCAAGCACGGCCATATCGTCCTGCGTCTGGCCGATCCGGGCAAGTATTAGCCTGACGGCGTCCCCGGCGGTAGTCTCGATAATGCGTTCGGCCTGGCGGACATACTCTTCTGTCGTCTCTATACGGGTGCCTTCGGGCAGCCGTATTTCGACCATGAACTTGCCCTCTTCGCCGGCAGGCACGAACTCGCTTCCAATTTGGGGCACAAGGTAGACTGCGGTCCCGCCCAGCGCGAAGGCAAGCACCACCACCAGGAACCTGTGGTCCAGGCATTTGCCCACCGCGGCGGCAAACACGGGGTGCCGGCCCACTTTGCCGAGATTGCTTTCCTTGATCGTGAGAAACTTCGAGGCGGCGGCTGGGATTACGGCGAGGGCCACCACCAGCGAGGAGAGCAGTGAGAACGTGACCGTCATTGCCTGTTCCTTGAACAGCTCGCCCGCTACGCCGCGCACGAAAACTATCGGTAGAAAGACGACGACGGTCGTAATTGTCGCGGCCGTGATGGCGCTCGCCACTTCCGCCGTGCCGATCACGGCGCTCTCGATCAATGACGTGCCCTGTTGGCGGTGGCGGAAGATGTTTTCGACAACGACGATGGCGCTGTCCACCAGCATGCCCGCGCCGAGCGCCAGTCCCCCGAGCGTCATGATGTTGAGGGTCAGTTCGAAGTAGTACATGAGATTGAAGGTCGCGATGATCGAGATTGGGAAGGCGAGACACACGAGCATCGTGGTGCGGAGATTGCGCAGGAAGAGGTACAGGACGAGAATTGCCAGGAGCAGGCCGTAGGCCGTTGTCTGGTATACCTCGCGTAGAGCGACTTCTATGAATTCGGCCTGGTCATTTGCGATGACGACTGTGATGTCCGGCAGGTCGCGTTCGATTCGGTCCAGCTCTTCTCTGACGGCTTCGACGACGCGGACGGTGTTCTCGTCGGCCCCTTTGTACACTGAGACCCCGACGCAGTCCTCGCCATTGAGCCTGACGGTACTTCGGAGCTCCTTGTACGCATAGCCCACGCTGGCGACCTCGCTGAGTGTGATGGGCACTCTCTCCGCCGAGAATTGCGTGTTGGATGCGTTCCCGCCGGGCGTCTCGGGCGTTCGGTATCCTACGATGACCTCGCGGATATCGTCCAGGCCCTTGAACTTGCCCACGGTATGGACGATGTAGGTCAGTTCGTTGTCCCTGATCTCGCCGCCCGAAGCGTCAATGTTGGCGGCCTGAATGAGTTGCCGGAGATTGGCGAATGTCAGGCCGTATGACTTGAGCAGGTAGGGGTCGGGTTCGATGAGCACCTCGCGTTCCCTGCCGCCGGATACGCGGGCCGCGGCGACTCCGTCGAGACCCTCAAGCCGCGGCTGGATGGTGTCTTCACCGATGCGGCGCAGTGCGTCCAGGTCTTGGCCGGAACCGAGCACAGCGAATGCCAGAACGGGCAGCTGCCGCGGGTCGAAGCGGGCGACCACGACGTTGTCGACGTCGATCTCGCCGCTGTAGGACGCAACTTGCTTGTGGACTTCGAGCAGTGCGAAATCCATATCGGTATGCCATGCGAACTCGGCCGTCACCACAATCCGGCCGACGTACGACACGGAGCTGACCTTGCGGATGTTGCGCACGGTGCCGAGCTGCGCTTCGAGCCGCTCGGCGTATGTATCTTCCATCTCGCGCGGCGACTTGCTGCCCGATTCGAGCGCAACGGTGATTCTGGGGCTGGCGAGGTCCGGCAGGAGATCGGTGCCGAGCCGATTGAGGGAGACGAGCCCGAGGAGCAGTATGCCGCACACGACCATCGATACGCTCACGGGGTGTCTTGCAGAAAACTCTGGAAGGTTCATACAGTACCCACCGGTGGTTCCGGAGCCACTCTGTCCAAGATGTGCCGCGCCGCGCCTATTTGCTTACCCTCACTGGGGTGCCATCGCGCAGCGTCTCGAATCCTCCCACTATAAGAACATCGTCGGGTTCGATGCCGTTGACAATCTCCGTGGCGTCCTTTGTTTCAATGCCAATACGCACTTCACGCGCGACGGCCTTCTCGTCTTCAACTATAAACACGACGTCCTTGTTGTCCCGCTTCAACACCAGTTCCGGCGGCACCACCACGGCGTCCTTGTGTCTGGTCACGACGATATCGGCCCGGACCCACATCCCAGGTCTCAGCTTCTCGTCCCGGTTGTCGATGGTAATCTCGGCTTTGAATGCGCGCGTCACAATGTCGGCAACGGGTCTGATCATGGTGACCGTGCCGGGGAACTCTCCGGCCTTGAGCGTGGCATTGGTGACGCGTGCTTCCTGGCCGGTTTCGATGAGAGGGAAATTGGCGTTGGCGATGTCCACCTCGGCAAGTATGGTGCGGTAGCTCATGACGGTGGCAATCTCAGTACCCGTCGCGACGCGGTCGCCGTCAACGATCTCGGCCAGCTTCACGATTCTCCCAGCGATCGGCGACTTGATCACGAGCTTTTCGAGTTGTGCCAGCGCTCCCTCGTAGGCGTAGCGGGCGTTCGTCGCGGTAGACTGAGCGGGTTCGACTAGATCTTGCGATGCGATCCCGCGATCCGCCTGGTCCAGGGCGCGCTCGAGCGCCTTCTGGGCGTTCTCAGTTTCCTCTTTCCTCGCATCGATCGCGATGGCCGCCACGAATTCAGGGTTCTTCAGTTCGGCGATTGTCTGTCCCGCCGTCACTTCATCGCCCTCATCCAAGCGCTTGCCTTCCGCGTTCCGGCCCATGAGGAGCCGCCCATCGTTTTCGGTAAGCAACACGGCCTGTTCGCTCGGCTTGAGCGCGCCCATCGTCTCGACAACGGCTTCAATGGTGTCCAATGTCACCTCGCCGACGCGCACGGGGGCCTTCATATCGGGCGGATCGATCACATCTCCAGGACGGCACCCAGACGCGATGCCCGCGAGCAAGGCGCCTGAGATGAGCATAATTACGAGTCTATTCACAGAAAACACCCCTGTAGTGGATTGGGTCTGAATTTGGGCATTACTGTCCGGCGTCCGGCGTATCTTGATACACCCACTTCACCGCGTCTGCGTAGACGCGCGAACCGCGGGATCCGTCCCGGACAGCGTCGGACAGCTTAACACGGGCTTGTGACTCTTTGCTAAATCTGTATTTGCCCAGACTGTTCCAGCCGCTCTTGACGTTCTTGAGTTCGAGGTCTATCTCTTGGCTGGTCTCGCCGTTTTCCACTGTGATCGCGTAACGCCCTTGCCGCGCAGGTTCGGCGTAGAAGAACACCTCGTAGCTACCGTCTTTAGGCAGCTGGGCCGACCAGATGGCGACTTGGCTACCGTCGCCGGGCGCCTTTATCTTTCGTATATTTAGGTACTTGCCGTATGCAGTCTTGTAACGCTGGTTCTGCCAACGGCGAGGAGGACGAAATCCGCGATACTCAGGATACCAAACAGGTCCGTCCAGTTCTCGCCTGTCCGCCAGCCGTATGGGAGACTCTTCGTCTACATTGACTGTTACGAATCCCCCTTCGAGGTCATCGACAATCACTGCAAGCTCCCGTTCCTCAGGCGCGACGATCCGTATCGAATCCTCCCCTGGAATGTCTTGGCGCTCTTCCGGCACGTAAACGGTCTCGAAGAGACTCTGCATGTTGCGGGAAGAGGCCGGTCTCACTAGAACGTATTGAGGTTTTTCGCTCAAGACCGTTCGTACTTCCTTCTCTTCGTGGCTGCCGAAGAAGACTTCGCGTTCGATAGTGTTCTCCTCCGAGGCCCTCTTGCCCTCGGAAATGATCCCCAAGATGACGTAGCCGTTACCCTCTTCGATATTTGCGATTCGCACCACCAGCTGGAACTGCTGTTCGCGTTGGCCCGTATCGATTTCGTAGGCCTCGGTGTGAGTGATCATGTAGCCGGGCATGACTGGTTCCGACACAAACTGGTCAAAGACCCAAGATACATCCGCGTCCGAGTAGGCCCGCGCTACACGTTGAAGATCCTCGAACGTAATCGGTCCAAACCTGTACTCTTCCAGCACCGCTGGCACGAAGGCCGGCCAATCCTCCTTCCCCATCGCCATGGCCAGTGTCTGGAAGAGTCCGTCGGTCTTCTTATTCATGAGGATATGGAATCGCTCTCTCTGCAGGCCTGGCGACATCGCCGCCAGCGGCACTGTCAATATATCCGGATCGAGTCTGCGTGCCGGAAGTCCAAAGGGCGACCACCCCTGAGCTTCTATCTGGTTTCCTCCGGTGTCTATCGAAAAAACCGGCCGCGCTATTCTGTCTATCGCATATAGGTTGTCACGTTGATGACGTCCGAGGACGCGTTGGGCGAGAGCGCCCGTAAATGCCGAACCAAGTGCGGGATGCGCCGGTCCGGTGGGGTCGACCTGGAATTCCCAGTACTGGGGGATGAGGTTCAGTTCCAGATCGCCTCCGAATGCGTCGCCATTGAAATATCGCCTCAGGAGTTCGGCCCGGATTTGCTCCTTCGTGGCGCCCGTCCCCTGTTTCTTCGTCGATACTTCGGCGCGCTTGAAGGTCTGCTCGAAATACGCCTTGAAAAAGCTCGATTCAGTGAGGAACAGCACGCCGGGCTGGACGAGGAGGTTGCGCCCCTCCCAGGAATCGCTGAACGTCCGGCAGCTCGCGGGGACTTCGACCAGCGACAACGACCGGTAGGGGTATTCGAGTTGGAGTTCGTCGGCGATCTTGTCAAGGGATTCCCCCACAATGCGGGAAATCTCCTCACCGACACCGGCGAAGAGGTCGACGTTTTCCTTGTGCATCGGCGCGTAGTAGAAGGCGCATTCGATGCCGTTGATCTCTGTACTCACCTTCGTGTATTCGCCGGCACACAACGAGAACTGCGGGACCGGCGTATCCACTTCGAACTCAAGCGTGGTTTGGTTGCCGTCTCGCTCTTCGGCGGCCAGTACGCCCTGGGTCACCCCGGTCCAGTTGTCCGGCATCTCCAGCCGAATCCGTGCCGTTGCGAAATTCGCCGGCCGCTTATCGGGATACTCGTACCCGTAGGTCGAGTTCGGAACCGGGTACCATTGGCTTTCGGGCAGGAAGAAGCAGTACCGCCGCCCGGTCCATCCGCTCAGATCGCCGATTAACGTGGCCACCGCCTGAGCGTTTCCTTCCTGGAAGTTCTTCGGCGGGGGCTTCTCGGTGAGCCACGCGGACTTGGGGTCCACTTTGCCGCCGTACTCCCAGACCAATTCAACGGTTTGGTCTGGCGGCAACGGGGCATCCAGCGTCAGTTCCACCACGGGCCCATTTCTCGCCACGTCAACCGCGGCACCGTCCGTCATCGCCACTTTGTCAAGGCGAAGACCTGGGTTAAGCATGAATACGAAGGTATCCGTGGCGGTCTCGCTTCGGTTCCTGAGCGACGTCGTGACTGTTGCACGTATCCGGCCCTTGCGCGGGATGATCCGCACGTCCATGTCATATCGGTCGACCGCGGCGGCGCGATTGGCCGTAGCCGTTGTCAAGGCGCCACGCCAATCGTCAAGTCTCGCCTCGGCCTGCCGTCCGCCGACCACCATGTAGGACACGAGCCCCACCGAAACACACAGCAGCACGGCAGACGTAAGAACGGCCGGGCGGCTTCGGCGCTCTGGCTCGGGCCGGGGATAGAGGTACACGGTCGCCGCAAGAAAGAACAAGGTCACGCAAACGTACGCGAGCCGTGCCGTAACGACTTTGGCCAGCGGGCCGTATCCGATGAGGTCGGAGTAACTGCTCGAATTGGTGAAGCCGCTGAGGTCGAAGGCGTCAGAGTATTGTGTGAGCCAGAATGTTGACGCCAGAATTGGTGCGAGCGCGGCCAAACTGGCCAGCAGGCGGATCCTGAGCAAGGTGGAGAAGAACGCCGCAAGTGACGCGGTGAAAGCGACACTGAGCATACCGAAACCGAAGAAGAACGGGACTAATTGGCGATACGATGCGGTGCGCAGCCCGAAAGCGTTCTCCGCCACGAGGATCACCGTTAGGCTGGCGGCCATAACGACCGTCAACGGCAGCATCAGGCCGAGATAACGGCCAACGACGTAGGAGCCCACGGAGAGGGGCCGCGCGGCCACCACGTCGCCGATGCCGATGCGTCCGTCGCGCGACCCGATGCTGTTGGTGAAGAAGACGACGATGAGAGTAAGCATTTGGAAGGCATTCATCAGGGCCATGATGGTGGCGTTGGCGCCCGTAAACATGGGTCCGAGATAGGTTTCGGCCGACGCGGCATACATGAGCCCGATCAGGCTTCCCATCTGCAGGACCGCTATGCCGAAGCCGAGGACGCATACGATTCTGAAGGGCCATGAGCGAAGTACCATTCTCATCTCATGCCGTATGACGAGTAGCAACTGCCGGAGATAGGCCGTCATGTTACCCCCCCTGCGGCAACGGACTCCCCGGCTTCGTCGAGCCGGTCGCCCATGAACAGTACGTAGGCGTCTTCAAGAGTTGGCGCGACCTCTTTGACTCCGTCGCGCGGCGGCCGGTCTCCCACCACCCGTATTTTCAGTTCGTTGCCCGATACCACGGTGCGGACGATCCGGTGCTGCGCCTTGGCTGCGTCGAGCTCTTCTTCCCTAATGGAAAACTCCCAGATGTGGCCTTCCGCTTCGGAGAGTAGTTCTGAGGGCGGACCTTGAAACACGATCCGGCCCTCGTCCAGAATCGCCATCCGCTCGCAACTGCTCGATATGTCGCCGACGATGTGGGTCGAGAGAATGATTGTGCAGTTGATGCTAATCCGGGCCAGCTCGGTCCTGAGCCTGATACGTTCTTCGGGATCGAGCCCAACTGTCGGCTCATCGATGATGAGCAACTCCGGAGGACCCAACAGTGCCTGCGCTACGCCAACGCGCCGATGCATGCCTCCGGACAGCTTCTTGATGCGCCGCCGGCTGACCTCGGTCAGCCCGACCGATTCGATGACGGACTCGACCGCCATTCGCCGCTCCTTACGGCTGAGCATGCCGCGCATGACGGCTGAGTAGTCGAGGAACTCCTTGACCTTAAGATTCGGAAACGCGTGGAAATCCTGCGGCAGATACCCAATGGCCCGGCGCACCTTATCAGCGCAGCCGGGCATGCTTTCGCCGTCGACTACGACCTGGCCGGAAGTCGGCGAGAGCAGCGTCGCCAGGATACGCATAAGGGTGGTCTTTCCCGCGCCATTGGGCCCCAATAGCCCAAAGGTGCCGGTCGAGATTCGCAGATCGACTCCAGCAAGCGCCTGCCGGATGGGTTCCTCGCGGCCCTTGGCGCGGCCAGTCTTCCCTCGGCGGTATTCCTTGGTAAGTCCTTCTATGGCAATATCCATATCTCGCGATTCGCATCCTCCAAGCTGAGGTGTCGCCTTCTTGGACTCCGCTCGAGCCAGGCCGGTGTCGGCAATCCAGACTGCCCTCGGCCCGGGCCATAGTACTATCTACTCTACCTTCACTCAAACCGCATATTCACGGAAACACGCCGGGCAGTGGCCTTCGCAGCGCGGCTCCGCAGGGCTGTTCTGTCCAGCGAGAAGGAATCCCGCGACCTAAGATATCTGGCCCCTGTACACCGGAAAGCGGGGAATGGTTACAGGCGGCCCGGATTCCTATATACGAAGGTCAACATTGAATGGCGGTGACGGTTTCCCAGGAACTGGTACATTAAGCTCCGGAAGGGCGGCAAATGCACGGATTTGGCCACTTGAGTCGCGGTTTGGCGGAATTTGTGGCTATTCTGGCATGTTTAGAGGGTCATGGAGGCATATTGACACGGGTGGCGCAAGGATTGTAGAGTATCCGGCAACTTGCCTGCCGCCCTCGTGGGCGGTTTCAGGTAGCGACTATCCTTTTGAGGAAATGACGGGGAAAATAGTTGTCGGCGTGCGTCTCGATGTGGTGACGCATTCGGGATGACACAGACGGAGATTTCTACCATGAGAGAAGCTGTTGTTGTAGCCAGTTCGCGTACGGGTCTGGCCAAATCGCACCGGGGTTCGCTGAATATGTCACGACCCGATGATCAGGCGGCGCATTGTATCCAGGATGTGCTGTCGAAGGTACCCGAGCTGGATAAGGCCGAGGTCGAGGACGTGTTCATGGGCTGTGTGAACGGTTCTGGGCCCCATTCGGGCAATATCGGCCACACGGTGGCAAGGCTTGCGGGCCTGCCGTCTACGGTCGGCGGCGCGACGGTGAGCCGGAATTGCTCTTCGGGTCTGCAGGCGATCACGTTTGCGGCGCACCAGATCATGAATGAGGGTGTGGACGTGGCCATTGGGGGTGGAACGGAGAGTATCACGATGGGGGCGATGTACGCGGGCAAGCCCGCGCCGAATCCCATCGTTCTGGAGCAGATGCCGGCCTTGTACATGGCCATGGGCGATACGGCGGAGGTTGTTGCAAAACGCTACAAGGTGAGCCGTCAGTTACAGGATGAGTATTCGCTGCTAAGCCAGCAGCGGTGCGCCGCCGCGCAGGAGCGCGGATTCTTCGCCGAAGAGATCGCCCCCATGCCGGTAACGCGCGGGATCTGGAGTAAAGAGAAGAAGGGAATCGACGGCACGGAGGAAGCGGTCCTGGATAAGGACGAATGCAACCGGCCCACCACGACGCTGGAAGGTTTGCTTGGGCTGCCGCCTGTCTTCGATAGGGAAAGCGGTGAGGGTACCGTTACGGCGGGGAACTCCTCGCAATTGTCGGACGGGGCGTCGGCGACGCTGCTGATGTCGCGGGACCGCGCTGAGGCCCTAGGGATCAAGCCGAAGTTGATCTTCCGCGGTTTCTCGGTTGCCGGTTGCGAAGCGGACGAAATGGGTATCGGCCCTGCGTATGCGATTCCGAAGCTTCTCAAGCAGACTGGCTTGAAGCAGGACGACATCGATCTCTGGGAGCTGAATGAGGCCTTCGCGGTCCAGGTCGTCTATTGCAGGGACCTTCTTGGCCTCGACCCAGCCAAATTGAATATCAATGGCGGATCGGTGGCCATTGGGCATCCGTTCGGAATGACGGGTTCGCGCATGGTTGGCACCTTGGCCAATCAGCTCGCGGAAACCGGTGGCAAGTACGGCGTCGTGACGATGTGCATCGGTGGCGGCCAAGGCGCTGCGGGCCTGTTCGAAAGCTGTAACTAAAGCGCTGTCAGGCGTTAGACGGTTAGAAGTGAGAATCCGGGCGGCACCGATGGTGCCGCCCGGTTCCCTTTCGCGGATCCGGGGTCGGCTTGGTTTCCTCTCTACCGTACTTGCGCAGTGCCTGTTTCGGGCGCGCGGCCTTCCTTCTCAATCTTTCTTTTTGAATAGCGACCGGTTTAATCGTATGGGAAATTTTGTCTATAATCGGCGATTCTAACTACTTCCTGTTTCGGAAAGCTTCATATCGTGTTATTCCCGCTTCGCGGGAATAACATAAGGGAAGGCGTTCTCATGTGCGTTTTCTGAAACGGGAACTAACTAAGGAGGAAGGGTCCCATGGATTTTTTTGAACTTCTGGAGAAGAGGCGAAGTGTGAGGGATTTCCAAGACAAGGAAGTGCCTTTCGAGTTGATCGAACAGGTGATTGGCGACGCCATCAAGGCCCCGAACGCCGGAAACATGCAGCTGTGGCGTTTCGTGGTGGTGACTGACAAGGGATGGCTCAAGAAGATTTCGGACGCCAACAAGAAGGGGTTCCTGGCCGACCTCGATTCCAATCCGAATTCTCCCTGGAAGGGCTACGAGGCCAACTTCCGAGATGACGATTTCAACATATTCTTCAATGCCCCGGCCCTGGTCTATATCGTGGGCACGTCCAAGATGCAAACCATCGTCCAGGATTGCTCTTTGGTGGGGGCCTACTTCATGTTGTCGGCTGCGGCGCGCGGTCTGGGCACCTGCTGGGTGGCCCAAGGCGGCTTCATTGAAGACAAGGAGATATTGGCAGAATTGGCCATCCCGGAAAACTATAAGATCGTAGCCCCCATCATCGTCGGCTATCCCAATAGGGTCCCGCCCATGCCCCCGAGGAAAGAGCCCAAGTTCCTCAAGGTGATTTCCTGATCCGGGGCGAGTGAGCGTTTGGCGTCGAGGAGAGCCGGTACCGCGAGACCGCGCAGACCGATGTGCTTCCCAAATGACAGGGGCCGAGTCATCCTCGACTCGACCCCTGTCATCTTGTCCCAATCAGGCAGACAGTACTCGCGGTTTCACGAAGGACCCACGAGTTCCTCTACCCTAAATCAATAAGGATCTACTTGTCCGTCTTGGTCATGGCGGCATAGCCGGCGATGAACACCGACGGACTGACGTGGTCCACCTCCACATTGACGATGGATGGTTTCCCGTTGGCGGCCGCCCGCTTGATGGCCGGGACGATTTCATTGGGATCGGTGACTTTTTCACCGTGCCCGTCCCACATCGCCACCATCTTGTGGTAGTCGCGCATGTCGTGAAGTTCGGTGTTGGCCTGGCCCTTGTCTTTGATCTTTTCGGCTCGGTACAGAATCTGTTCCAACCGGATCATGCCCCAGGCCGAGTCATTGGAGATCACGCAGACGCATGGGACCCCTTTTCTCGCCATGGTGTCCATCTCCATGGAGTAGAACCCGAAGCTTCCGTCACCCGTGTACCATAGCACCGGTTTGCGGTTGGCCGCCCATGCACCGACTGCCAGGCAGGGGCCTGTGCCGATGGTGCCATTGGCGCCCGACGCATGAATCTGGCCCGGACGGCTCGCGCGCGTTGCGCCGCCCATCCAAACCGAGGCTTCACCACCATCGGTGATGATGTTCCAGTCCCGGCCGTCTTCGGCGAGGAATTTCGCTGTTTCGCCTGCGCACCGGGCGGGATGAATGGGAGATCCTTCCGAGTGATATGCGCCAGCCAGATCATTCGGCCAATCGGCCTTGGGAGCTCCGGTCCATGGCTCTTTCGTGGCCTCGCCCTTCTTGCTCTTGACCGCTTCGAGCAACTGGCTCGCCACGGGACCCGCACCTCCAATAATGCCGATGTCGGCACGAAGGTTGTACCCGAGCTGAGTGCCGTCTGCGTGGACCTGAATGACCTTGGCGTCTGCTGGGATCCCCGCTCCTTTTCCGAGTCTGAAATCGAACTTGCAGCCCAGGGTAAGGACCACGTCCGCCTTTCCAGATGCATTCGTTCTTAGCAGCGGATTCTTCGTCTCGTCACCGAACTGTCCCCGGCAGGAATTCCCGCCAATGCCCAGAGGCATTTTCAGATAATCGGAGAGTTCTGCGATTGCGCCTGCGTGATCGCCGATGTTGAAGCGCGCGCCATCGTCGATCACCGCTGCGGGCCGCTCTGCATTGGCCAGCAGTTCTGCAGCCTTATCGATCTGTGACGGATCGCCGAAGGCGATGGAATCGGTCCGATAGTTGACCGGCCAAACGACTTTATCTGCATCTGTCTTCGCCCCGCAGAGGTTCGTTGGAATTTCCAGATAGACCGGGCCCGGTGTCGGGGTCATGGCGTGGCGCATCGCGATCGACACATACTCCGGCAGACGGTGAACATAGGTTGGCCGCTTGGCCCACTTGGTGCAGGTCTTCATTACCTTGAGGGTGTCCATGTCCTGGAGGTCGCCCCTGTCGCGCTCTTGCATCGTTACCGCGCCGCCGATCTGAATGAGAGGAATACCGAGGGATTCGGCCTCCATCATCCCGGCTATGGTGTTCCCCGCGCCCGGACCGGCCGTGGTCACCACCACTGCGGCTTTCCCAGATGCCCGTGTGTATGCAATGGCGGCGTACACGGCCGAGCATTCATGACGCATATCGATGATTTCGATCCCGTTGTCTCTCATACCATAGAAGATCGGCATGACGTGCCCGCCGCACAGGACAAATGCCTTTTCTATACCCTCGTTTGCTAATGCTTTTCCGATAAGTTCGCCACCGTCAATTTCAGCCATTTCTTTCTCCTTGTTGTAGTTCCCCGCAAGAATCCATGCGACGAAGGGGTTGAGTAGCATGCGCTAACCCGTGTATTTCCAAGGCAGTGAGAGATCTTGGAAGCGCGGATGAAGGCACAAACCGGTACAGGGTACGTCTAAACGAGATTGGTAGTCAAGCGGCCCTTGCCGCGGCGGCGGACGGGGGAATGGGAACTGAGTAGGCCTCGGCTGAGCTCATGACCGAAAGATCCACAGTCGAAGGAAATTAACGACGGGCGGGGGGGGGGGAAGTCTCAAAAGTAACCCTCGGGGAGGCGTTCGCCTCCCCGAGGGTTACCGATCTTCTTACATTCCGTGTTCCGTCCTGGCGATGATGCTGTCCTGAAGCGGCTTGTCCAGCGCATTGAAGTAGGCGTTGTAGCCGGCAACCTTCACCATCAGGTCCCGGTATTCGTCCGGCGCCTTTTGCGCCGCCTTCAGCGTGTCCGAGGAGACCACGTTAATTTGGAGATGGAAAACTTTGAGATCGACAAAGGCCCTGAGCGCGTCGGCCAGCCTCTTTGCGCCGTCTCTGTGTTTGAATACTCCCGGGTCTATCCTCGAAGAAAGCGATAGGCCGCCGAGCACCTCGGTGCCGTCCACCTTGCCCATGGACTTCAGAACGGAGGTCATCCCGTTTACGTCCTTACCGGCGCTGGGCGAACCGGCCGGCGCCAGGGGCTCCCCGGCCGGCCTTCCGGAGGGCAGCGCCCCAACGGCCTTGCCTGACGGTATGTAGCTCGACATCGACGATCCGCCGGGACAACCGTAGCCGCCGCGCAAGTTTTTCAGCTTCATGAACTCGCTCGCCCACTGATGGATCACCCAGGCCTTCTGCTCATCGGCGACATCTTCATCGTTCCCGAACTTTGGCACATTCGAGCACATCCTCTGGATGTCTTCATGGCCCTCAAAGTTGCTCTCCAAGGCATCGCACAACTGGTCCATCGTGATCTTCTTTTCATCGAACACCAGCGTCTTGATGGCCGCCAGAGAGTCGCCGGCATCAGAGGAACCCACCTCTGTTCCACCGGTGTTAAAGTTGTAATGGGCCCCGCCTTCTTCGCGGCACAACCCCTTCTCGATGCAGCCTTCGATTAAGGAAGACTCATAAATGGTCGGGCACACGTCGATCAGCTGCTGCTCGTACAGACTTCCGGACACCTGCGTGTCTTTCCTCATCCGGACGACCTGCCTGCGGAAGGCTTCCCGCACTTCGTCGAAGGACTTGAACTGCCTGGGGTCGCCGGTCTCTTCCCCGGCCTTCTCGCCATCGGAGCGCCTTAGGCCGTTGTTCAGCGCCAGCTCCAACGCCATGGCAAGGTTGTGCCCGCCGATGTAGAGATAGCCCGAATCCTTGCCGGGCACCACCAGCTCGAGGCAGCCGACATTGGAGGCATTCCTTGCATCCTCCAGCGTTACCCTGGGGCCGCCCATGCCGCCTCGGGCAAGCATCTGGGCAACGCCAACGTCGCTATTGAGGAATTGGGGATGGCCGCTGCCCAATCCGCAAAGCTCGGCTGACTTGATCAGGAAGGCATCGGGTGACTTGCTGTGAACGTGCACCGCGAACCATGGGTCCACCAAGCGGGTGTGCATGATGCTCTCGATGAACATGTACGAGAGATCGTTTGTGGCGTCGTTTCCGTCCGCCTTGAGGCCGCCCACGCCGATCGAGCCGCTGCTGCTTTGCCCGCCGTTGGCCACGTAGTTCAGCTGGAGGATGTAGCAGTCCAGCATCTCCTGGGCCTCCTCCTTCGTGATCCGTCCTTCCTCGATATCGCGCTCGTAGAAGGGATAGAGGTACTGGTCCATCCTGCCCAGGGCAAAAGCAATGTTGTGATACAACTCCATGGTAAGCATCAGCCAGGCAAAGTGGTAGGATTGCAGCGCTTCCTGGAATGTCCTCGCCGGGTTTGCCGGCACCCAATCGCAGGTCTCGGCAATTTTCAGAAGCTCCGCCTTTCGAGCGGGGTCTCCCTCCAAGTCCGCCAACTCCCTCGCCCGGGCGGCATAACGCCTTCCGAGTTCGGACGCCGCGTCCATGGCCAGGACCACGCCCTCGATGAACGGGATCTTCTTGACCTCTTCAGGGTCTTCGCGGTCAAGCCCGGCCAGCCGGTCCTCGGCTTCCTTCTTGATTCCCAAAAAACCCTTCTTGACGACCTTCTCCATACCATGGATATTATGGCCGTAGTGCCATCCGGCGAGCCGCCCGACCCTGCCTTGGTCTCTCCAGTAGGGGGCGAGATCCTCCTCCAACTCTGTTTTCTCGGCATCGGTCAGATTCGTCTGAGTGGAGCCCGGTGTCCCAGGGACGATATTGCGGGTGCGGGGGCCAACGCTGGTGTAGCCCACGATAAGCTCGTCGGGCCCGATGTCAATGGGCATCTCCCTGAGCACAGCGGCAAAAACTATCGCCTTGCGGCTTATCAGGGGCTGCCCTTCCGTTTCTCTCATCACCCTGGCCTCAATACGCGCCCTCTCGATCGAAGCTGCGGGTTTGATATCGAAGAAGGCTTTCCTCATCCTCTCAACTCTTGGCGTTGGTTTCACGGTTGAAACTTTGTCCAAAAGTGCTGGTGTCTTTACGCTGGGTTTGTCTGCCACGACGGCCATGGTAGAATTCCTTTCCTCGTCTTTCATATGCAGCGCCCTGATGCCCTGTCCCCATTTCAAAACAAGGCGTCCCACCCAGACCGCCACCCTCACGATCCGCGCGAGACTTACACTGCTTCATTGTCCATTACTCTAAACTCAACGGCGGGGTTTTGTCAATGTTCGGCCCGATGGAATTGCGTGGTTTTGAGGCATGGGACTTGCGAGATCACGGAGGAAAAGCAGGCTTTTTCCGCTATTTCGAGCGATGGAGCGACATCTCCCGGCGGTTACCGCGCGACGCGCGGATCCCCCTGAGTTTCCAGACCTTTGGGCCTATCGCTCCCCCCCCCCCAGGGGTGCCCGCTTCAAACTTGTTTGGAGCGGGGGATTCGAGCGGCATTTGTCATGGCTCATGTTGGCAAGCTTACCGCTCCTAGCCTGATGGCTAGAAGCGGGCACCCCCCTGGCGCGAAACGGGGTCCAATTTCTCCCTCCCACCGTCTGATTGCCCCGAGTGCGGCACGCTGAAGATGGGTGCGAAACCGCGAATCACAGAGCGGTGTACCGGGGCCATGGCCGGTCACTGGCGCGAGGTTTGTAAAGAGTGGTATGTTGACGCCGCCTGCCGCGGTGCGCGTGGCGCGATGGGCAGTTTGCCCATCGTGTATCTGGCGAAGTCAACAAGCATACAGAGGAGTGGTGTTGAATGAAGACGAAAGTTGAGCGAAAACCAGCCCGTCCAGTCTACCCGTCACCGGCGGGCCTGATTGCGTCGGTGGATGCCGATGGCAAGGCGAATATCCTTACCGTCGCTGAGATCTTCAACCTGAGTATCGGGCAACCGGTATGGGTGGGCATCGCGGTCCGGGAAGCCACCTATTCTCATGGCCTGATCAAGGGCCAGGAGGAGTTTACGGTGAATCTGCCGACTGCGGCGATGCGCAAGGAAGTGCTCGGTTGCGGTACGTGCAGCGGACGCGATGGGATCGATAAGTTCGAGAAGTTCGGTCTGACCGCGCTCCCGTCGAAGCATATCAAGACGCCGATCATTGCTGAGTGTCCGGTGAACTTGGAGTGCAAGCTTGTGGGCTTCCATCATACAGGCGATCATGATTTGTTCATCGGCGAGGTCCTGCTGGAGCATATTGACGAAGATGTTCTCAACGAGGAGGGTCAGGCGGACACGGCCAAGCTCGACCCGCTGATCATGCTTCGGGACGGGTTTTGGCGGGTCGGCGAGAGGGCCTGAGAGAGCGACAAAGACTGCGCAAGATGAGCCTTAATTGGGGAGGATGTCATGAAGACCAGCATCATTCCGCTGTGTTACGGGAAAGAGTTTGGTGAAGGGACTATGTCCCAGGAAGACTGGATAAAGGAGGCAGTGGAGCTGGGTCTGGACGGATTCGAGATCTATGAGCCCTTCCTCAGCAGTTTGGATTCATCAAGCAAGGCATCGTTAGCTGATGCCGTGCACAATGCCGGACTGGAGGTCTCGAAGTATGCCAGTGGATGTTATGCCCATCCTGAATCTTCCCTCTGCAACCCAGAATGGCGAGAGCGCGCAATCGCGTACATTAAACAGTCGGTGGATGAGGCCATTATTTTCAGGACAGACACCGTGCGAGTCGTCTCGGGTATTGGGCATAAGGGCCTGGAGCATGAGGTGATTCTACAGTCCGTCGCCGACGGTCTGAAGGCGTGTCTCGACTATGCCGAAGAGAAGCAGGTGATGCTGGCGTTTGAAGATCATTTCGCCGTAGGATCGAAGATTGATGATTTCATGAAGATTCTCGAACTCGTTGACGATGAGCGTTTGAAGGTCAATCTGGATACCGCGAATGCCACGAACGGCACGGCAGCCGATTTGGCCAAACTGGTTGCGGATAGGGTCGTGAATACGCACCTGAGTGACCGCAAGGGTAATGACCATCGCATTGTTGCCGGCAAGGGCGACATCGATTTTGAGGGTGTCCTCAGGGAACTCAAGAAGGCCGGGTATGACGGTTGGCTCTCTGTGGAGACCTACGCCGGTGGCAAGGAGAACCTTCAGTTTAGCATCGAGCATGTCAGAAACGCGTGGAATAATGCGTGATGGCGGTTTGGCTTGGCCCAAGTGTGGGCCTCCGCGAAGGCGCGTGTTTCCTGCGTATGAATGGATCTTGACATTGTCGTGAGAGCTGCCTAGACTCAACGGCTGTCAGGCCGTGGCAGGCGTGGTGTGCTGTATAAGAGGTTGACGGGATAACTGCAAAATTCGCCTGAGAGATCTTCGATCTTTTGGGCGAAGCTATATTCAGGCAGGAGCGATTGTTATTGTTTAGTTCTTGTTTCCATTCGGTTCATCTTGGAGGTGGGCCGAATGGGTGGACTTTTTCTTTAGTGCTGGGATTCATGTAGCCGCCGATTAGCCAGGCGTTCTCAAGAGCCGGGTGCGATTGTCTTGGGAGGGGAGGACTGGCGGAGAGGGGCCATTGTTTACGCGAAGTCGTATCATCGCAGCCGCCGCGGTGTCCTTGTTGGGCTGCTTTTTCATCTGGATCGTCACGCCCTATAACAACTTCCTCCTGAGGAACGGCTTCATTTCGGAGGACTACCTTGCCCATTCGGTAATGGCGCTGCTCTTGTTTCTCATTCTGGTGGTCAATCCCCTGCTCCGTGCGGCACGTCCGAAATGGGCCCTCAGTTTCAAGCAGATGGCCTTTATCGCCGCCGTCCTTTTCGTGGCCTGTACCATTACCAGTTCCGGACTCCTCCGTTACGTGCCCTACAGCCTGGCCACCCAGACCCGTAATGCCAGCGAGTGGCTAGACACAGCCGAGTTCTATGAGGATGCCGACCTGCCGCCCAGTCTCTTTCCGGCGGAGCTCGGCCACCGCGCCGATGTCGACGTGGCCAAGCATTTCCTGCTCAAGCTACCGGCGGGAGAGTCGATTCCTTGGGGCGCGTGGCTTGGACCAGCCTTGAGTTGGGGGTGTTTTTTCATCTTGCTGTGGATGTTGGCCATCGGCCTCGCTGGGATCTTGCTGCCGCAGTGGCAACAGACCGAACGAATGCCCATGCCCCTCACGCATGTCCTTCAGTCGGTGTTCGAAACGCCGGAGGAGGGGCGGCTCCTGGCCCCGATATTCCGAAATCGCTGGTTCTGGCTCGCGGCTGCGGCCGTGTTTTCGCTCCATCTAATGGGGGGACTCAGCATCTACTTTCCCTCACGTGTACCGTCCATCGACGCACAGTGGGACCTTAGCGGTCTGTTCGCGGAGGAGCCGCTGAATTACATGCCGGACTACATGCGTAGTGGGCGCATCTACTTCACTTTCTTGGGCGTGGCGTATTTCATGGCCACGCGGGTGAGTTTTTCTCTTTGGTTCTTCATGCTGCTATACGCGTTTCAGACCATGTTCTGGCAGATGTATGCGCCGCCCTTCCCGACGGGAGTTCCCGGGGCCCAACGGAGCGGGGCCATAATAGTTGTGGTGTGTTCCATTCTGTGGTTGAGCCGGGCGCGCTGGCTCCATGTGTTCCGTTGTCTCTTCTTGGGCGATGGCCGCGCCGGGACCTCGCAGCCGGAGGGGACTGGTCCTGGAGGGGGGGCCGGAGAGCCGAAGGGGACGTGGCTCCGCTGGGGGTCGATTCTCGCCGGGGCCATGGTGGCGCTGGTTCTGTTGGCAGAGTTTTTCCCCGTGTGGGTGGTGGTGGGATTGGTGGTTGTCGTGCTGGCGGCTTCGTTGAGACGGCCGCTTCACTCGGATGAGGACCGGCGGGACCGGCAGTTTGCCCTCATGTTTGTCGTGGGGGGCTTCGGCATGTTCGCCTGGCATGTTTGGGGGGGGATGCAGGCGCATTGGGCGCTGGTACTGGTGGCTATGATCTTCGTGTACCAGTTGGTAATCGCGCGGTTATTGGCGGAGACGGGCCTGCCCCTCATGGGTCTGGACCCGAACCATCTCTATCACGCCTTCCAGTTCTTTCCCATGAGGCTCTTTAGCCCCACGTCGGCCTGGTACATTGGCGTCCAGGCGGGTTGGCAAGCGCTCTTTTCGCGGGTGTCGATGACGGCCATGGTGACACAATCGATGAGCCTGGACGAGGAAGCCGGGCCCCGGCACCAATGGCGCATGGGACGGGTGCTCTTGGGCGTGCTCGTGCTCGGTTTCGTGGTGTGCGGCGCGACGCACCTCTACTTTAGTTATAACCACAGCCAATCGCTCGATCGAAACCCCGAAATGCCGATCAGCGCTTTTGGGTCTGCACAGTTAGCGATGTCGGTGGATTTTATGAGGCAGCAAGAGAGGGGCGCATGGGACAGGCAGCCCTACAACCGGCCGCTGCATGTGGCGCTGGGCGCGGCGGTGGGGGGGGTGCTTCAATACGCGTGCCTGACCATGCCAAGATGGCCCCTTCATCCCGCGGGTTTGGTGCTTTCTTACACGTGGTATACTCAAACTCTCTGGATTAGCGTATTGTTCGGGTGGCTTGCACGCGTTACCATTCTCTTGTTCGGAGGGGCGCGACTGTTCCGGAAGCTGCGGCCCATGTTCATAGGATTGATCATCGGCGAAATCATGGCTGTTATTTTCTGGGGTGCGGTGTCCGGCCTCCTGGCGTTCAGCGGAAGGCCGTACTTCGTGGTGCAGGTCCTTCCCTTCTGAAGTCATGACGATCAAATCGCACACAGACGGCGTAGTCCCCGGTGGGCCGGCGCGAGCATTGGGTTTGGGTGCCGGTTTGCGCCGGGCCTGGCTGCCCGTGCTCGCGGCCATGCTCGCGTCGTCGCAGGTCTTCGCCCAGGCCGCGCTGGGCTCCGTGCCGTCGTCAGTACCCGACGTGCGCCGCGACACGGAATGGTTCGGCGGCTTTCCTTCGCGTGTGGTGGGGCAGCCGGGCCATGATGAAGCCTTCGACGCGCTGCAACAGAGGCTTGAAGCGGTGGAGGGCGTCAAAGTCTGGGCCCACGAGTATCCCGTCGTCGCGCCGCATACCATCAAGGCCGCGTTGACCCTCGAAACCGGCCCCTTGCAGGGAAGTCACCGCATCTATCCGCTGTGGCCGGCAAGCGCGCGTCTCAATACGACGCCTTTGGAGGGCATCGACGGCGATTTGGTGTATATCGGGCGCGCGAAGTTTGACGAGATACCCGCCCGGAGTCTACGCGGCCAGATCGCCGTGATTGAGATGGCGAGCGGAGACCGGTGGCCCAATGCCGGGGCCTTCGGGGCGCGGGCGGTTGTGTTTCTGGGTTCGAAGACTGAAACCCGCGCCGACGTTCGGTCCCATGAACTGTTCGTCCCCATCAACCTCCCGCGCTTCTATGTGCCTGAAGGAGAATTGGCCGACGCGCTGAGGAACCGAGAAGTAACGCACGGCCTTCTCGAATCGAAGGGGGCGTGGCGGGAAGTCAAGGGGAAGAACCTTTACGCATTGGTGGCGTCCCGGGACCCAAGCGCTGGACGCAAGGCCATCATGGTCGCCGTCCAGGCCGACAGCATGTGCATGGTGCCCGAAGTTTCCGCCGGCGCGGACTCGGCGGTTGACGTGGCGGTGGCGCTGACGATGCTGCGCCACTTCGCCGAGAACCCTCCTGAACACCCCTTCCTCTTCGCCTTCATCGACAGTTTCGGCATCAACATGAAGGGGATGCGCTACATGCTGGCCACGCTGGCGGTGCCGCCAAGTTCGCGGAAGGACGCGGCGCGCTCCGACAGAAAGCGCCTGGAGGAGTACCGCGAGTACGCCGAGGTCGCCGAGAAGCTTCGCGACGATCCCGACGCGCTTTTCAAGCTCCACGACCAGGAATACCGGTTGCTGCACTCCTTCATCAAGGACGAAGCGTCGCAGTCCGTTCTCGAGATCGAGAACGTGCTGATGCCGTTACGTTTGCGCCTCTACGAAGCAGACAAACTGGGCGGCGATGAGGCCGGCCTCATTCAGGCCGAAATCGACGAACTCTTGAAAGAACGCACCAAGTTCAACACGGCCCGCAAGCAGTTGCTCGACGGGCCGAAGAAGTCGCTTATGGAGCGGGCCACTTCGCGCTTCGGCGGTAGGGGCGGACCGCCGGAAGACCTGGCCCGGGACTTCATCGACGACGACTTCATAGGGAAGGCTGCTGAATTGTGGGCCCGCGCGCAGGAGCGAATTGCGGGCCAGGTGGCCGATGTGGAGGCGCGGCTGGCGCGGGTGGACATGCGCGATGAGATGGAGGCGGAAATCTGCCGCGCCCTGAATCTGCCCAAAGGCGTCGACATACCTGTGTCTTTCGTGTTCGGGATTGAACTGTCCGACGCGGGGGTCGTGGCCGGGCCGAGCATGGCGGGCCGCTATCTTCACAATCAGGGCGGCTCGCACATGGACCAATTCATCGGATGGCTGGATGCGAGGGACTGGGATGCCTTGAACGCCAATACCGCTGGCGAGGTATCGTGTGCCCTTAGCACGGAGACATGGCTGAGCAGTGACGCGAAGGCCTCCTATTCCATCGGCGAGATGCCCATGTTTACGTCGATGGTGGTGAGTTTCGGCCTGCCCCACGCAAGTTGGACCACCCTGGACGGCTACCGCGGCAAACTGGACACGCCACAGGACCGGCCCGACCGCCTTCAGTGGGAGCGCTTGGCGCCCCAGATTGACCTCACGGTGGAGCTCCTCAAGATTCTCGGGAACGACGAGTCCTTCAGACCACAGGCCGAAGTGGGCGCGAAGTGGCGCACCGTGGCGGGGAAGTTGGTGGCGCAGGCGCCGGGCGAACCCGTGGCCCGCCTTCCGCAGCGTGGCTACCTCGCGTCGCTCAATATGGGTCCGGCGGCGGGCCGTTACATCGGGTACACGTACAGAGGCATGATTCAGCCGGGCCGCTACATTTCGCGCTGGTGGCTTATCGGGGCGGCAGGGATCCGGCGCCAAGAGTTTTCCTTTTCCGATTGGGACGGTTCCTTCTTCGTACAAGATTTGCCGACGAACCTGTGGGAGGCGGTGGCCCAGCAGTCCATTCAGGCCCATCTCCTGGCGGAGGACGGCAGCATTATCAGCACCATCAACCTCAACAGCATCGGAAGAGAAACGAACTTCAATACGCATCTGAGCACCGCGGACGTTACGCCCCTGTCCGCCACCGTCTTTCCGTGCAAGGAGATGAGCGCCTTTCAGCTTTTCGACCCCCGGTTCTTGGGCGTAATGGACGGGATTTCGATCATCGACGCGCGGCGGGGAAATTTGCCCAAACGGCTGAATTATGGAATGGCCTACGGATTGGTGAGTTGTCTGACGGAACCTTTTGTGCGGTGGCAGGTCGTCATGCGGCTGGGTATCATGACGAACCGCATACTGCTGCTGAACGTACAGGAGGACCTCATCGAGGGTGACGCGTCGGTGCGCGACTCAGCGATCGGTTTCAGTATGGACGAGGTCCTCCCGCGCATCCCCACCCACCAGGCGGCGCGCGACATGTTTCTGCTGGACAAACGCCGGCTTGCGGACTACCGGAAGGCCGGCATTCGCAGCGAAGTCATCGAGGACATTCACAACCGGACCGAGGAACTATTGGCGCAGGCCGACGCGGCCATTGAACGGGACGACGGCGGGGCGCTGTTTTACGCATCCATAGGGGCGCTGGCCAATGAGATCCGCGCCTATAAGGCCGTCCGCCATCTCGGCAACGACGTGGTGCGGGCCGTCGTCTTTCTGCTCCTTGCCCTGATCCCTTTCTCATTCGCCATGGAGCGCCTCCTCTTCGCATCCACGCACCCCTACCGCCAACTTGCGTACACGACCGTCATCTTCCTGGCCATGACGGCCGCCCTCTGGAGCTTTCATCCCGCCTTCCGCATCACGAGCCAGCCGCTGATCATTATCATGGCTTTCGGCATCATCTGCATGGGTTTTCTCGTAGTCATGGTCATCCTCCTCAAGTTCAAGGCCAACATGGATGAGATGAAGGGCGATCACGCCGAGTCGAGCGGGGCGCGCACTTCGCGCATGGGGCTCGTATCGACCGCGGTCAGGCTCGGTCTCGCCAACATGCGCAAGCGCAAACTCCGTACGGCACTCACCGGAGTCACGATCGTCCTCATCACCTTCGCCATGCTGTGTTTCACGTCTACGAGCACCTATGTGGGCCAGAAGGACATGCGGCTCAAATTGGTGGGTGAGGCACCGTACACGGGCGTGCTGCTGCGGCAACCGTCGCAACGGAAAATGCAGAACCACAGCCCTGATTATCTTGAGAACATCCTGGCGAACATGACGCCCGAGGGCGGCGCATCGGCCCTGCCGTTGGGCATCGACCCAGAAAGAGACGTCGCCTACAGGTACTGGTGGATAAAGAACTTCGCATATGACACATGGCGGCTCCATGTGAAGAACCCGGCCACATGCGAGCAGGTGTCCATGTCCGCCGCGTTGGGCCTCAGCGGTACCGAGTCGGCGTTCACCGGTGTCGTTGACGTGCTGCCAAACTGGGAACGATTCGCCGAATTGGAGCGGGGCTTCACCGAGAGGCAGAGCGGGGGCTGCTATGTCGCCGAGGAAGTGGCCGAGAAGCTTGGCGTCGAGACCGGCGACACGGTGGTAGCGGCTGGTTTCTCTCTGGAAGTCGTGGGCATCTACGATCCCGATGCACTTGAGGAACTCGTGGGCCTCGACGGGCGGTCGATCCTCCCCATCGACTACGGCGCGATGTCCACTTCGCAACGCAGCATCTTGGAT
>SDBV01001902.1_pt1 | contig 31362 bp, 27 predicted proteins | sample 2277081 | NCBI WGS metagenome assembly SDBV01 (sample SAMN10402039, study PRJNA504765) | marine sediment metagenome | isolation source: marine sediment core GS10_PC15, 223 cmbsf | place: Arctic Ocean: Southern Knipovich Ridge | collected 2010 | reverse complement strand
TCGCACACCGCTTGTAAATATCCAGGGTTTTGGCGGAGAGCTAACACGTAACTGCGATGAATTAAATAATATCATTAAGAACCTTGATGTCGATGATGCTACGAAAGAACATATCGATCGGATCATCAACGATGACATCGCCGAATGTCTTAAGTTCATCGCATCCGGAACCGGATTGATGCAAATACAGCTTGACGGTTTGCTGCAGGTTTCGCGTGTTGGAACCGCGGACCTGAACATCGAAAAGCTGGACATCAACGATCTGATGAAAAATGTAATGCAGGCCATGGAATTTCAAATTCAACAAAATGAGGCTGAGATCGTCGCAGATGACCTGCCGGGGTGTCTTGGAGACTTACGTCAGACGAATCAGATATTTACGAATCTGCTGGACAATGCCCTGAAGTATTCGCATCCGAAACGCAAGGGAAAGATAACTGTCACTTCCGAAAGTGACGATGAGATGGTACATTATTATGTAAAAGATAACGGTATCGGCGTCGATAAGGAACACAGTGACAAAGTGTTTGAAATATTCCACAGGCTAAACCCCTCCGGAAAAGTGAAAGGACAGGGGCTTGGCCTTGCGATCGTAAAAAAGATGGTCCAAAGACAAAACGGACAAATAAGCGTCGAATCGGAGAAAGGAGTAGGTTGTAAATTCTGTGTGTCGCTTCCAAAAGCATAGCACCCTAAAAAGTGTTAGCAGTTCTGAGTTGTAGTTTCACCAAAATGATATATTTGAAATTAAAGGTACTATTATGAGGAAAGATATTACAATTTTAATTGCCGAAGATGACAAGGGTCATTTTATTCTTGCCAAACAATTCCTTAGGCACGCAGGTTTTGAAAACGAGATCGAATGGTTTGTCGACGGACAAGAGACGCTTGGGTTTCTCCTTGACAAGGATGGTAATGCAAAGATCGACAATAACAGTAAATACCTCTTACTTCTTGATATCCGAATGCCAAAAGTAAACGGTATTGAAGTGCTTGAAACGATGAAAACTCATAACGAAATTAAAGAAATACCGGTCATTATGCTTACCACCAGCGACGATCGTAAGCAGGCCCAAAAGTGCTACGATCTCGGATGCGACGCTCACATTGTCAAACCGGTAAGCGATGCACTGATAAAGGCCATTAACAGGGTGACCGAAAGGCTGTGAAGAAAATCAAATTAAATATCAAAAACCAATCCGTCTTCGTTAAAACTTACGTCTTCGCTCTACGAGCTACGACGCCACAGGTCGACGTGACAGGAATGAAAAAATGATAAGCCGCTTCGCGGAATTGATAATGACATTTAAGGGACAGACATGAAGACAATTTGTTCTGAATGCGACTTCGCTTTTAAGGTTCCCAGGCAGATGGAAGGACGATCTGTCAAGTGCCCTCAATGCCGTCATCAGATGGAGATATCAAGGTCGCCAACGCCGACTGGGGTTAAGATATTAAAAGCCGTTCTTCCTGTGATGTTCTCTGCCGCAATATCGGTAATAATATGTTGGGCCTATTTCAGCGATCAGGATCGGCTTGAAATTTCACGTAAAGTATCGGATGCCGAGAAGTTCTTTGAAAAGAAACTCATCGCAGAACAGCAAAAGACCGAAAAACTTGTGATGCTGCTAAAGGACAATATTGATTCTGCTTCGATGTCGGCTTTGAATTCTGCTGAAGAGATCGACAGCTTAAACATCAGGCTTAATGAATCGCAAGAGCTTCTTGAAAAGAAAGACAGCCAGGTAGCTTTCATGATGGACAACCTTAACAAATTAAATGAAACGGTAACAGCCGAATCGGAGCAAAAAAAACTAAAGCAGGAAAGTAATCTGCAGCAGGCACTTAAAAAAGGGAGCGATGTATGGTCACTTTCCGGGATCAGGTCCTTAGGAGTAGCTGTCAAAATTTCCGGGAACGACAGCACCTTTCAGTTCAAGCAAAGCGATATTGTAAAACATGTCCAGGCGTCGCTCAAACAAAATGACATTGCCACCGCCAGTGGGAGTGATGCGGCAACGGAGGTGAAAGACGCTGTTTTGTCTTTCGAAATATTCATACTCGAAAATGACGACTCCGGTAAAGCTGCAAGCGTAAACATGCAGGCCGTCGTCAAACAGAACATCCGTTTGTTGCGTGATGATACTATAATAAGCATAGGCGCCTCTACGTGGCAAAGACAGAGGTGGCACCGGATGACGGATGAAACGGCTGACGATGCTATTATGACGATGCTCGATGATCTGCTTGAACGGTTTATCAGCGACTTCCAAACCTCCAACACCCTTTAGGGCGTGTTGCTCAAACACATTTTGCTAAAGCTATGCCGCGACAGGTAGGGTCAGAACCTCGCGATCCGTTAGTTTGTTTATCAAAGCACATCTCTGCAATTTTCAAACCTCAGGCCGGCAATAAAAGCCTCTGAATCTCAATACTAAAAAAAACACTTTAATCCTTGTATTAATCGTAATTTTTATATATTATAGGACTATTGACTCTTACTATATGATTAATTACTGATCTCGGAGGACACACTATCACTTTTTCATTATATAATCCCCATCATGGTCTATCTATCTGTATATTTAAAAGGGACTTATAGCAATCGCAAGGAGGAAGGGCGTTGAAAAGATCTATTCTGGCAATTTTAATCACTGTAACCCTGTTTTTTTTCACTTCGATTACAATTGCTGCTACGGATAACAACGCAGCATGGCAATCAATAAAACAAACATCTCCTCAGGGCGCAAAACGCGGACCAAAAGCTATACAGGACTTTAAGGACAAGCTGCCCGGTATCGCTGCCAGTTATAGAAAGAGCCCCGCACAATTAGAAAAACTCCTGCTAACCGATAAGGATCTCTGGATCAGTTCTTCGGACAAACTGTTTTACGCCTGCACCGCTTTAGCGAAAAATGCACCCTCATATAACGACGCCCCGCCGGTAGCAGTGAATGCGATATTTCCATATTCACAAACATTCCTGCTTCACAGCAATCCGTCGGCGACAAGGGTTATATATCTCGACTTTGATGGTCACGTAACCAACGATCCAGATTGGAACAGCGGAATTACGATCAATTCACAGTCTTATAACTCTGAAGGAATCTCATCGACGTTTAGCAATGCAGAGCAGGATGAAATACAGAATATCTGGGCACTGGTAGCAGAAGATTATATTATTTACGATGTGGATGTAACAACCGAGGACCCGGGCGTATCGGCATTGGTAAAATCAAGCGGTTCCGATCAGTATTACGGGATAAGAATGGTCATCAGCCCAACAAGCAGTTGGTTTGGACCTTGGGGTGGAGTAGCTTACCTTACATCGTTTAACTGGGACACCGATACACCGGCCTTTGTCTTCCCGAACAACCTGGGCCCCTATCATGAAAAATTTGTTGCAGAAGCGGTCTCTCATGAAGCAGGACATTCCTTAGGGCTACACCACGATGGAAAAAACAGTACCGAATACTATGCCGGGCACGGCGTATGGGCACCGATCATGGGGGACGGAGGTGACAAAACGGTTAGCCAGTGGAGCAAAGGCGAATACATCGGAGCAACTAACACCGAAGACGACCTTGTTATAATACAGACCGAGGGAGGCTTTGGCTACAGGACAGATGACCACGGCAATACAACTTCGGTTGCGACGTCTTTAGGAAGCGGTGTCTCTATGAACACTTCAGGGATCATAGAAACACGTTTCGATATCGATATGTTCTCTTTTATAGCTCCTTTAGGAGACTTGACGCTAAACGTCAGCTCCGCATCGCCTGAAGGGAATCTCGATCTTAACCTGCAATTATTAAATTCAGCCGGGACCATGCTCGAAGAATCCGACAGCACTGCCAACTTAACCGAAAGCATCTTCCGAGCTTTGTCAGCGGGAACTTATTACATCAGGATCGAAGGCGTAGGAGCCGCTGATTACACAGACTATGCGAGCATTGGACAGTACTCGATATCAGGATCGATGTTCGTTATCATTCCCGAGCCGCCCGTGGTACAGGACAGCAGCGAATCCGTTGAACAAGGCGTCGCGTTATTGGTCGACCTTGATGCCAGTGACGACGGCTTACCGAGCCCGCCAGGTATGGACTGTATAATACTGTCTCTACCAGGCAATGGAACCATAAGCGATCCGTCGGCAGGGGCCATTGCTTCTGTTCCATACACACTTGCCGCTAACGGCAAACAGGTACTGTACACGCCTTTTGCCTTTTATACAGGACTCGATAGCTTCACGTTCAAGGCGAACGACGGGGGAACGCCACCGAGTGGCGGCGACTCAACAAGCATCGCAACTGTCACCCTATCGATATCGTCAGAACCTATAATTAACACGTATCTATACGAAAACTTTGAGGCACCATTTGTAAGCGGCGCACCGGCAGGATGGTCAAAACAGTTCAACTACGGCTCTTTCGATTGGATAAGAGGAACCGGCAATAATTGGGGTATACCGGCTCACGAAGGCACCTATAATGCCCTTCTATATCTCGAAAGTTACTCATACCCCGAAACATACCTGATCACACCGGCGATCGAGTTCGCACCCGGCGTAATGGATCCTACCCTTGAATTCTGGCATATGCAGCGGTATTGGAGTTTCGATCTGGACACTTTAGAAGTTTACTACAGGACCTCTTCAGGCGGAACATGGACACTGCTTGCCAGCTACATGACCGAAGTCTATAATTGGACAAAACATACGATACCGCTTCCTAACACCACAAGCACGTACTACATAGGCTTCCTCGGCCATGCAAACTATGGTGACGGGCTTTGTATTGACGCGGTTACTGTTACGGGCGAGGATCTGCCGCCTGCGCCGCCAAACGCAGACCTCGATGCCGACGAAAAGGTAGATATATTCGATTATGCTATTCTAAACATAAACTGGGGACAGACAGGCTGCACCGATCCCGGCTACTGTCAAAAAGCAGACATAAACAAAGACACCTTCGTAAACTTCGACGATCTCGAGATTATGGCAAACCAATGGCTAGACGGCGCATACTATCTGCCGCCAAACGCAGACCTCGATGACGACGAAAGGGTAGACGTCTTCGATTATGCTATTCTAAACATAAACTGGGGACAGACAGGCTGCACCGGTCCCGGCTACTGTCAAAAAGCAGACATAAACAAAGACACCTTCGTAAACTTCGACGATCTCGAGATTATGGCAAACCAATGGCTAGACGGCACATACTATCTGCCGCCATTCGGAGACATCAATGATGACGGAAAAACCAACTATTTCGATTATGTCATTCTGAACAAGCATTGGCTTGAAACCGGTTGCGTTAAACCGTTTTTCTGCGAATACGCCGACATTGACGGCAATGGAACCGTTGACATCGACGACCTGCGTGAAATGGCACTGGACTGGCTGGACTGATTTTGCTTGATTTTTTCATTCGGATACGGTATAATGGTATTCGTTAATGGGAGTTGTGAGTATGTGTCCACGAAGATCAATTCGTTTGTACGTCCTGATATTGACTGTTGTCTTTTTCGCAGGTTCTGTATGCGCCAAACCGAAAAAAGGCTGGAAGAAAAGCGATGTCAATATCCGCATGCCTGGCAACACACGGATACGAGGCATCTATCACCCTGTCGACAAACCGGTTCCACGTCTTTCGGACAAAGGCTACGGCCGAGCCGAAAAGGCAGCTAAGGCTGCGTCTGCCGATCAACAAGCAGCCGATACCCGGGCGGTCGGGATAAATGTTATTGACTCTCCGCCGATAGACGGTTTCGTGCCGTGGATATCTGTTATCACAACCAGTGAGACTGAAGGTGAGCTTGTGCTGGATGCAGTTAAGCGACCTACGCTGACACCGACATCGCTATCAAAAGTAACAACCCCGACATACCAATACGATTACGCAATTGGAATATTCGATACCGGGGCAAGCGCACATGTCATGGGCTTCGACGCAGCGACGCGACTTGGCCTTTACATCGACTTCGGCACCGAAGACGCACTCATTACCGACAACGAGATCGAGATCGCCGGCGTCACCGGGCACATCTCGACGAATATTTCGTATCCGATCGGTTTGTACATCGACGGGCTTAGCTCGATAGACACGATGGGCCATCTTTACACCACTTCGAATATGGCCGGCCAATCGAACGTCTCGATCGTCGTAGGTCAGGACTATACTTTACCTACGCCTGACGTGCCTGACCTGCCGGTGGCTATCGGTGCGCCGTTGAGTGTTTACTATGCAACATCGTTTAAGAATGACGAACCTGTCGTCGTGACCAGGGACGGGAAGACATACGTTGCACCGGACATCAAAATATACGACCATCCTACAGAGCCTAACGAGCCGCCTGAATATCCGGTTTATCCGAACATCCTGCCTCTGGAACTACGACCATTGGGCGGGGTATCGGTCCAGTACATACCGGACTTCAACATCGAAGAATTTATACTCGACCCACTCGGTACAGACTTATCTTTCGATAAGCCCGCCACGCCGTCGGTGATCATAGGCAACCTCTCGCAGAGCGTGTTATTCGTACACAGCGTTGACCTTGTCGAAGGTTCCGGCTCTGCCTTAGATAAGAACAGGTTCATGCTTGATACCGGTGCACAGGTAAGCGTCATCGGTTATCGCGTTGCTGCCCGCCTGGGGCTTAACCCTGCCGCCGCCGAGTTTACCGTAGAGATACAGGGTGTTACCGGCGACATTAGTTATTATCCCGGCTTTTATATCGACAGCATAGAGATGCCGTGCCTGGGACAGTGGCTCCGCTTTACCAATGTACCTGTGATACTGCTGGACATCTCTTCGCCGGAAGGCGGAACGATTGACGGGATCATAGGGATGAATCTTTTTGTCGATTACAACTTTGTTCTCAAAGGCGGAGGCATATTCCTTGAAGACGATCCTGCTATTCTGTTCGAAGCGATCGATCGAATAGTCGCTGACATCGCTCCGGGTTTCGGCGATGGCGTGGTCAACAATTTTGACCTGCAGGCGCTTAGCTCGGCATGGATGTCGACTGACGGCGATACCAACTTCAACAGTCGATATGATCTGGGAGGTTCAACGGATACTCCGGACGGAAGCATCGATCTTTACGATGTTAAAGTTTTAGCCGAAAACTGGCTTAACTGAACGCCCTGGTAGGCAGCTTTGCTCAAATACACCACAGCCGAACAACGCATCCTTTTCTCACGTTTTTTCATTTTTTTCGGGTTATGTCCGTTTAGAGTCTCCCCTGCCGCCACTTATAGGACCCCAGCCGCAAAAGTTTTTATTCATTCGTTAAGTGCCTCCCTCTTTTTGACGATTAACGGATAGACGTAGAGATTTGTTAACAAATTATGTTCACCGGTGAATGGATTTACCATATTTGGAGAATTTTAAAATGGCAAATAAGAATTCAACACAACTGGCAGACCTCGCTGAGCAGCGTGCTAACGATACCGTAAAGAAAGCTGCGGAAGAGCAAAAAGCGATCGATGCCGCTGAAAAGGCAGGAACTGTAGCAGACAGCGCCGTGGAAAGAGCAGAAAACGCTGCCTCTTCGACAATAGAAGCTGTCGACGCAACCCAGGTTGTAGCCACAGAAGAGATCGCAGATGCCGATGATACACGCCAGGTCGCAGAAGAGGTCATCTTCGCCGCCAAGAGAGCCAAAGAGGATGCTATAAACTCAATGGCATCGGCCAAGGCTGCACAGGTCGCAGTAACAGGTGCACGGGCAAAAACGCCTAAAAAGTAACAAAAAACACGTTACGAAAAAAAACTTAGGACCCATCACGCGCGCGATGGGCCCTTTTTTTTTGCTTGCACCCTTCAGGGTGATAAGATCGTGATCCGTTAGCTTGTTTAGCAAAACAGCTGCTGCTGCGAAAAATTACGATTCTGAAACTTTCGCTTGAAAGCCCAGCCGAAACCGGTAAGATTGTCATCTGAAATACGAACACTTCCATTTTAAGGAGAAGAACAATGTCAGACTCGCAGATAGCACTCATAGCAAAAGTAAAGGCACAGGCAGGCCAAACAGAGGCACTAAAAGCCAAACTGACCTCAATGATAGAGCCCACACGCGCTGAACCAGGATGCATCAAATATGACCTGCACGTCTCGAACGACGACGAAGCGCAGTTCATGTTCTACGAGATATGGCGCAGCAAAGAGGACCTCGACCTGCATATAGAGACCCCACACCTGCAGGGACTGCTCGCGAAGATGTCAACCCTCGTAGAGGGAGATCTGGACGTATCAATGTGGAAACTTGTTTAGTTACTAGTTGGTAATCTCTTTTAATATCTAAAACCTAATATCTATTATCTAACAAACGTTCGCTGGAACAGCATCTACCCCACTTTCACCCATGATAATTAGGGTAATTTCCACGTCAAAATGGGGGTTTCCCCCGCTATTGTACCCTGTCGTTATGGCCGATACAAAAAAAAATAAGTGACATTGGTATCATGCTGAGAGCAGAAAATGCAGAAAAACGGCGATAAAAAACTAAGTTATGGGGATATCGGGCATACGATTGTGGCAGATACTGCCAACGCTAAAAGTAGCATTAAAACGATCTATAAAGAAAAAGCCTCAACAGAGGCAGGTGAACATGCCAGAGGTAATGCTTAGAATGAGTAATATTATAATAGAAAATAGCAAAAAGACCGGATTAAGCAAAGACATTAATCCTTTCCAGCTTGCCAAAGACATAATGAACGAGAATGTAATAACCCTGACAATTGACAGCACAGTCAAAGTCTGTATTGATTTCATGAAACAGGCAAATACCAGGCACGTTTTGGTTATGTCGTTGGAAGACAGAAATAATGAGCCTGTCTTTATTGGGGTTATTTCACAAAGAGATATCTTACGCCAAAAACTGCCAAAGAATAAACAAAAAGGCAAACAAGTAATTGACCCCAACGCTTTAAAGCAACTGCTCGGTGTAGTAGTTACAAGGGACCCTATTACTGTCTCTCTCGATACGCCCGTTCCGGATATCATTGAATTAATGATTAACAATCGGATTGACATTGTACCTGTCATTTCCGGGACCAGCGTGGCCGGCATTATCACAACGTCGGACTTATTAAGAACTTTTAACCGCATTGATAAACATCTGCGACAGTTAAATCCGGAATTAAAGAAAAGCACAGGTCTTCAAGAGATAATGCTGGAATGTTCTCCGGAAACTGCCGAGGCTTTTTCGTTCCTGGCTCAGCCGGTAGAAAACATTATGTCACGCAATGTTATTTCACTAAAACCCAACGACCATATTGACAAGGCAATGAAGATCATGCAGGCTAAAAAATTCAGACACTTAATTGTAACTGATCAAAACCGGCCGGAAAATGATTATATAGGAAATAAACTGGTAGGTCTCATTTCAGATAAAGACATTTTAGGGTATCTCCCATTTTCAGGAAGACGGCCGGCTTGGGCGGACAGTAAATTTAGAGAACATCTGTTTGGAATTAAGCCAAATACCGTTGACATAACGCTGCCTGTTGAAGAGATCTTAACTTCACAAGTAGAATACATCTCTACCTCAACAACACCTTTAGAGGCAGCAATAACAATGCAAAACCTGAATATAGGATGTCTACCGGTAGTAGATCTGGACAGGAAGCTTCTTGGGCTGGTTACCAGCACAGATATTATTCGCTCGCTCCTCAGTCTTTATCCCAGACAAGAAAAACGACCGTAGGTCGTCCTGAGCGAGCGCCAGCGAGTCGAATGGACCTATTTAATAGGAAAAATTCCATTTCTTTTAATATCTAATATCTAATATCTAATATCCCTGGCTCGCCATAGCGGAAGCGAAGGCGGCTATTATCTATCAAACCACCGCCCTATCGATCAACGACATAAAGACGGAAGACAAGTTTATTTTAATATCTAATATCTAAAACCTAATATCTATTCAATCGCCACGACCAACAATCACAACTTGCCCAACGCAACCAAATAATTTGTCATCCCGAACGAACGCAGTGAGGAGGGACCCGCAGATCAGCGTCGCCGTCCTGCCCCGAGCTTGTCGAGGGGAGGCGACATTCCATGCTCTACTTTCTACTCTCACCCCCTCTACTTACTCAGATGCAATGCATCTGCCGGACCTATTTAATAAGAAAAACGACCGTAGGTCGCCCTGAGCGAAACAAAGTGGAGTCGAACGGATCTGCTTAATCAGCCCGGCATAGCCGATTCCAAACTCTAATATCTAATATCTAAAACCTGGTATCTCAGATGCAATTTCCTCTACATCTGCGTCTATGGGCCTTGACTGAGTTACTCTTTAAATACTTTACTTAATAATTAACCAAGCAATAATGCTACACCATTCCAAGCACGTATATACCTATATCTCTCACGTTTTGTTGTGCTTGCTCGATAATACACAATTCCTGAATCCACCTCAACAAGAATAAAATGATTGGTAGGTCCTTCTAAATTTGGTTCACCCTTAACTGATAGTATTGCATACCCATTATATTCTTTAAATTGAGAAGGCCTTAAATAAATCTTTGCTTGACAATCTAACCCCAATTCTTTAACAGCATTCTTTATTTCCAATAAATTACTTGTTTCATTTTTAAGCAAATCATGGACATGCTGCTCCACATCCAGTTCTGGATGAAATATGTTCATATATGTTAGTAGACTATTTTGTCCACATCCTTTAACTTTACTTACATTCTCTGAACATCCAGCTAATAACATAACTACTAACATTAACGATATTAATCTTTTTAACATAATTAATCCTCTTCATGAAATTTAATATAATTAGAATAACCAATACGCTTATCAAGTATGCTATCACCTATCTTAAATTTAACTTCAGTCTTTGAATCAGGTGAAATGAAACCATTTTGAAATCTAGTAACTTCAATTTCATTCAAATTATATCCATCATCTTTGTTTAATTTTTTAACTGAAATCTTTTTTGGATAAAATTTATTGTCAATAACACCTGTTTCTGTTTTATTGTCAATAACGCCTGTTTCTGTTTTATTGTCAATAACGCCTGTTTCTGTTTTATTGTCAATAACGCCTGTTTCTGTTATTTGCCTAGATGTTATTAATTGACCTTTAGAAGTAAATAACTCAAATATCAACATCATATTTTTACTTGAATCAAACCACACTTCCTCAACTAATTCTACACCATTAGTATCATGATAGGTTATTCTAAAACCAGTACATAGAATAGAAATTCCATCAATTTCAAATAACTTCGATAACTCCAATTCTCGCGATATTGTAATAGACTTTCCATCAATACCAAACAAAGGAACTCCTTTACAATAACTCAATATTTGTTGAGTACGCGTAGCGCCGCCTTTATAATTTTTCCCAAAAGCATATGTTTGATACATGGGAGCCCTGCCTAAATTAACATCATTTGGAACATCAATAATATTTAATTTATTGAAACTTATTTCTTTATACTTACTTCCATCATAAGATGCTTCCATGTGCGTGGTATGACCTATATGTCTAACTTCTGGAAGATTATATTCTACATAATATACTCTATTATTTACAACTTCTTTGACACTCGTTGTATCTAAAACATAATCAACTTCATAAACATCTAGATTTAAATAGTTTGTTTTCCATTGTTGAAGTGTTTCTTCAGCAGTTGCTGCATATCCACACAATGAAAACAAACATACTAACAATATAATTATCATTTTTTTCATCTTTTTACCTTTCATTTGTTATAAATTATTTTAAGTACCTTGACCAGCACAACTAAACATCATACCTGGACAAGGGTTCACATCCTGTGGGGGTTCACCATGAGAAAATACACAACCCACCACATGCCAACAACCAGTTATGTATGCGCAACTAAAGACCCGTAGGTCTTTTCTGGGACAATAGGCAATTTACAAAAGCTTTTCCTCACTACCTCATAAACCAGCCCCGGCCAACGGCCGGCTCAACCACGAATCACAAGTCACTATTCGCGAGTCACAATCAATTTCCTTTTATCATTTATTCCTGACAATAATTATACAGTCTATACTAGAATAAAACCAGCCATTATAATATCTATTGCCATAAGTAAGACAATAGTGGCTTTTAGCAAAAAACCACCACTTAAAGGAATAGTCCTATTTTGTGACGTAAGAAAAAATCCAACTATGTCATTATCTAAATAAGGAGCGCTAAGCATGCTACCTATCTTTTCAAGTAACTTTCTGTTTATGTCTCTATCTCGTCTGTCACGGGAAATTATTATTAATAAAATAAGTGAAAATAAAAACCCAATAGCTAATAATGAAATAGCAAACATTCAGAATAACTTCTATGTACCGTATATGAACACCCTAAAACCGCCGCTTGAATCGCTATAGCAATTTTAACTCTGCTCCACATTAAGCGATCCTGATGGATAAAGTGAGCCATCAGACCTCTAAAGAATCCACTATGAATATCTATATCATTTCCCATTTATAAACTCCTTCCCTTTTTCCATTAAATTTATCCAGCACCAATTAGTCCACTGACGTTTATCCAGCACTTACAAGGTAAGTGCTGTGGTAACATTGGTGCTGGGCTTTTCTGCTGTGATTTTGAAGTGACTTCTCCCTACTTCCTTTTTTGTCCGTAATCAACGTAACACATTCTTTGACAATAGCAACCATAAACCGACCTATGGTCGTCCTGAGCAACGCCGAAGGATCTCCTATCCTGTTTCTTTTCTTCATCCCTTCAACATCACCCTCTCCGTTCTTCTTTTAGATTTGTTTATTACTGGCTGTAAGCCCGATGATCGCAAGTGTTTGCTGGGTTAAAGCTTGTTTTATAAGCAGCACACACCAAGAGCATCAAACAAATCTAAAATCTGTCCCAAAATCCGCTTAATCTGTGAAATCCGCGATTTCTTATCTTCGTGTTCTTCGTGTCCTTCGTGGTGAAATCAGTTTTTTAAAATCAGTATAAATCTGTGAAATCTGTGGATAATAATTGGTGTTCATTAGTGTCTATTAGTGGTTCCATTAAATCTACTAACATTCTCGACCCCTCAACACCTGTTCCCCTTTTCAGCCCCTAATTACACTATTAAGCATTTTTTCCTACGCAGGTTTTTTTGAAAAGTCTGTCTTTGGTGCGCGTTTGTGCGCGTTTTTGTTCGTTTTTGTGTTTTTTTGTCATAAATTGCAAAAAAACACACGTTTTTTCATAAGTTCTTTCTGTCATTTTTCCCGCATTAAACCGACTCTTCTTTGCTTCTTCCGCCCTTTTTTCGGCCCGCACAGCCGATAAACGACCCTTTTCCGGACCCACCCCCTCCGATCACGCGCCTCGGGTCGAACTTACGTTTTTTTTACCCTTTTTTTCATTCCCGACTTTTAATATCTAATATCTAATATCTAATATCTATTATCTAATATCTATTCAATCCGCCACCGACGTAGTCGGTTTCCACGCGATCGGCTAGAGCCAAAGCTCTACCTCGATCGCCCAGCGAAGCGACCCCAGAGGGGTAAACCCCTTACCGGCCAACAGCCGGAGATGCCACGGCGTCCGCCGCTAGAGAGATATCAAAAAAATTATCGGACTTTTTGCCTCTCAAGAACCACCCAAAAACCCCCTTTAACCTGCCTTAAAGCGGGTTCCTGAATATAAAGGCTCACATGGACAGCCATTGGACCGATAGAAAAGTTGTAAAGGAATTAATGATTGTGTCGAAGATAACAATAATAAGCAGCAAACACATCGGCACACGCTATTAAGTATGTCTGGAGTTAAAAATGGGTTTATTTAATCGAAGATCATCTCTCGAACGTTATTCTCAGGCGCTTCGCCCACTCGTATTCCCCAGCAGCAAACCGAATCCCAGAAGGACTGCACCGTGGTTCGCCAGGCTCATCGCCTGCATCCCAAGCCAATCAAAGCGCACACTATGGTTCAGCAAACCTACAACATGGTCAAGAACATTCATGGCATGGATCAAACGCCTTACCCCAAAACAACTTAAGCGCACGCAGTGGCTAAACAGGATGCTGTCCCCGTTTTTAAAAAGATCGCCCTTCCACGGCCAATGCACCTTCGACGAGATAAAGAAGGCGCTGGATAACAGCCAGTATCGTCATCTGTCGCACCCGGAAATGTCGCCCGGGCAAAAGGATTGGTAAAAACGGCTTGACTTATACGAGCGCATGAGGTATTAGAGGAAATTATGAGCGGATTTAATAACAATATGGGCATTATTATTATAGGGGAAATTGCGAAACCGCTCTAAGGAAAGCTTGAAACGAAATTAACAGGCCTTTTGGAGCGGCAAGCTTCAAAGGGCCTTTTTTAATGGACATAGATCGGATCAAGAGCCTGTTTGAAGTTGACATAACGCGAATTGTTACGTATTATGCGTGGCTTAATTATTATAACGAAATGAGGTTTTTACGATGTCTGACAAGACGAAAAAAGGTTATCGAGATACACTGAATTTGCCAAAGACGAGCTTTGGGATGAAGGCTAACCTGATTCAGCGTGAGCCTGCTCAGCGTAAGGCATGGGCCAAATCCAAGATATATGAAACGATACAGGAGGCCCGCAAGGACAGCCCAAAGTACGTCCTGCACGACGGCCCGCCCTACGCCAACGGCGATATCCACATGGGACACGTGATCAACAAGGTCCTGAAAGACCTCGTTGTCAAATATAAAACGATGGCTGGGTTTAATGCGCCATACGTGCCCGGCTGGGATTGCCACGGACTGCCTATCGAGGTAAAAGTAATGGCGGAACTTGGCGAAAGTGCAAAAACAATGTCCAAGCCGGAGATCAGAAAGAAGTGCCAAAAATACGCCAGCAAATATGTAAAGCTGCAAACGAAACAGTTTGAGTCGCTGGGGATATTCGGCGATTTCAAGAATCCGTACCTGACACTGAAACCGCAATATGAAAAAGGGATACTTGAGATATTCGCAGAGCTGGTCGGAAACGGGCTGGTCTATAAACAGCTTAAACCGATCCACTGGTCGATCGGGTGCGAGACGGCATTGGCAGATGCGGAGCTTGAGTATCAGGACGTGGTATCGTCGAGCGTATATGTGAACTTTCCGATAACCGAGACAGAATCAAAAGCGAAGCTAAGCGAGCTTGGTCTTTACAGCGATGCGGAAAGTGCGCCGTGCTTTATGATCTGGACGACGACGCCGTGGACACTGGCGGCGAACCTTGCGGTTGCTCTTCATCCGCGGCTGGACTATGTCAGCATAAGCTATGAACTAAACGATCAGAAGTTTACGTCGATCATCGCCGAGTCGCGTATCGAGGCGGTTACGAAATCGGCTGGTCTTGAAGAAGGACAATACACCGTAAGCGGATCGGTTAAAGGCAGCGAGCTTGAGAAGGTTCGCTACGATCATCCGTTCGTGGAAGAGAATCCGACCGAGCGCGATGCACACTTTGCGATCAACGCCGAGTATGTGACGACCGAGGACGGGACGGGTATCGTGCATATCGCTCCGGGGCATGGTGCAGACGATTATCTTGCGGGGATGGCGTACGGGCTTGATATCTACTCGCCGGTGCTGGATGACGGTACTTATGACCTGACGGTGCCTATGTGGTTACAGGGCAAAAGCGTGCTGAGCGTTGACAAAGAAGTTAACGAGCACCTTGGCAGCATTGGCTTGCTGGTATCTGAGAAGGAACTTACGCACAGCTATCCGCATTGCTGGCGGAGCAAGATGCCGGTTATCTTCCGTGCGACGGAGCAGTGGTTCGTCGGTGTCGATAAAGAGATCCCTGGCGGTAAGAGCCTGCGCCAGATGGGTCTGGAACAGATCGGTGATGTTAAGTGGATCCCGAGTTGGGGCGAAAAACGTATCCGCGGTATGCTTGAGAGTCGTCCTGACTGGTGCATCAGCCGACAGCGAAGCTGGGGACTGCCGATACCTGCGTTCGTAACATCCGACGGCAAGAGCCTGCTGACGAAAGAATCGGTGCTTGCAGTTGCAGAGCACATCGGGCAAAAGGGCTCGAATAGCTGGTTTACAGATACGCCGCAGGAATTACTCGGCGAAAATTTTCAGCTTCCGGAAGGATTTAGCTGGGACGATCTGCAAAAGGAAGAAAATATCTTCGACGTATGGTTCGAATCGGGGTGCAGTTGGCACAGCGTAGCGGACGCGGCTGGGTGGGACGTGCCGGTTGACCTGTACCTTGAAGGTTCCGATCAGCATCGCGGGTGGTTCCAACTCTCTCTATTACCTGCATTGGGTGCGATACAGAAGCCGCCGTTTAAGGCGGTGCTGACGCACGGGTTTACTGTCGATGAAAACGGTATGAAGCAATCGAAATCGCTGGGCAACTATGTAAGCGCCCTGGAAGAGATCGAAAAGTACGGTTCCGACATTCTGCGTCTGTGGGTATCGAGCGTTAACTATCAGGAAGATATGCGTTGCAGCGACGAGCTTATCGGTAGAATGCAGGACGCGTATAGAAAGATACGCAACACACTGCGTTACCTTCTCGGTAATATCGGTGACTACGAACCTTCAATGGCAGTTGCTTATAACGATATGCTGCCGATAGACAAATGGGCAATGCAGATACTCAATCAACGAATTGAAGAAGTTAATCATGCATACAAGCATTTTTCTTTTCATGGTGTATTCAGCACTTTACGCTATTTTTGCATTGCTGATATGTCAAATTTTTATATGGACATTTTAAAAGACAGGCTATATTGTGATGCCAAAGACAGTCATTCGAGAAGATCAGCTCAAACTGTTTTGAATAACATTCTCGACAGCCTTGTAAGGATGCTCGCACCTATCCTTGTACACACCGCCGAAGAGACTTGGTGTACAATGAAATTTAAATCGCAAGAAGTCGATACCGTACACCTTGCAGCAATGCCGCAGCCTGATAAATCTATTGATTGGCGAGCCGAGGAGAGAAAGTGGATCAAGATCAGGGCATTGTACGACAAAGTCCTACGGAAACTTGAAGGCATCCGCCAGGAACAGAAGATCGCAAGCAGCCAGGAAGCTGACGTTAACATAAAATCCAATGATGATGAAGAGATCGCCCTTATAAACGATTTAGGGGTAGATGCGTTTGCGGCGATTTGCATTGTCAGTGAAGTTAGCATTGAAAAAGGTGAGTCATTTGAAATAACAGCAGACAAAAGTAAGCATAAAAAATGCGAACGCTGCTGGAACTACTGGGAGAGCGTCGGGAGCAACGAAAAACATCCCGATCTTTGCAGGCGATGCATTGAAGTTATTTCATAAGCAAGATCTACAGATCGGTTGCTCTTCGTTTGAACAGCGATGCGTTGTATCTTAGTATCGTGTCGATGATGTCGAATCTGCTTACGATGCCAACGAGTCTGCCGTCGTCGAGTATGGGGACGCGTCTAAAGTCGTTTTCGATAAGGCAGTCGCAGATGTCGTACAGCGTATCGTCTCGCGTAAACGATTTAATATCGGTTGTCATGTATTCTTCGACTGGGCCCGGCTGAAAATCAGGAGTGTGCATCAACTTAAGGAAATCCCTTTCGGTTACGACACCTTCGAGCTTGAAATTTTCGTCGACCACGGGCAACCCTGTTACCTTGTTATCTGCAAGCAGTGTCATCGCTTTGTATATGGAAGCGTCCCGCGAAACCGTAATAAGCCCCTGCTTCATGAAATCCCTGGCAGTGACGGTTTCTTTGTGCGGCATGTCATACTGATGAAATTTTTTGGTTTGTTCGCGGATAAGATCGGCTCTGCTTATAACGCTTACGAGCTTTTTGCCCTGTGTGATCGTAACTCGTCTGAACCCGCTATTGGCAAGAACTTTGCAAACATCTGAAAGGTGATCTTTTTTGTCAAAGTTGACGACACTTTCTGTCATGAACTCTTCGACGATGCCTGCACTTGTATGCTTTTCGTAGAGAAGCCGCATTACATCCTTTTCTGTTACGATCCCCTTTACGTGCATCTTGTCATCGACTACGGGCAGGCCGGTGATCTGCTTTTCGACTAATGTTGCGATGGCCTGATATACAGGTGTGTCGCGCTTAACAGTCATCACCCCGTAACGTATTATATCCTCTGCTAAAACCTTTTCCTCGTAAGGCAATGCTTCAATGCTATCCATACAAACTCCAATATTAGACTCGTGCTTAAATCGGACTATTGCCGTATATCGGCAAAAAAGGGGGGGCAGTGAACCAGTAAAATACCTGATTACAGAAAAGAAAAACACCTAAAAGCCGAGATAACAGGTAAAATACCCCGCATTATGAATAGCTATTGCTGAGTGCAATCTTGTAAATTATGTGGATGATGCAGCCTGTACCAGATTATGAATTTTACGGCCGCTACATATCCTGCCAAAGCGAGTATGCTGCCTATGAGCAAACCACCAATCAGCGTCTCAAAACCTGTTTGAATAAGGAACGAACCGAGGGACGACCAGAATTGCAAAGTGTAAAAACTTGTAATAAAATTACCGAACGACAGCGTCTCGTTAAATATCGCCGAGGCATCGGTTACTTCGCCTGCATGCGTCAGGCCTAGCACACCAAGTACCGCCCTTCCGAGGATATAGTTCGGGTAGTAAATAAAGATGAAAGTAAAAGGGTTACTGATCCATACTGAAGTTAGCGCAACAAACTTGTTGGCCCTGAAAATGAAGGCCAGCAGCGTAACAAGGATGATGTGAAAACCAAACGGGAACATGTATGCGACGAGTATTCCAAGTGCAAGGCCAAGGGCGATCCGATGTGGCGAATCATCGACGTGAAGAACGCGGAACTTTATAAAGTCGACAACCTTTTTCTTAACCTGCTGACGATGTTTTCTTGTTATCACCACTTTGGCATTTTCCTGAATTATTTTTTCAGTTGTATTTCAATCTTTTCCAGAACCATAAGGGCGCTGACATTGTCTATCGTATGTGCAGGATCGAAACTTTCTATCTGCGATCCTCTGCTGAAAGCATCGACGGCTGCTGACGCATCGGGGCGTTTGTACGGGCCCACCCGCGACGGGTTTGTACGCCCGAATACCATTACCATCGGGACGCCGGATGCGGCGGCGATATGGCCCGGTCCGGTGTCGTTGCTCAATACAAATTTTGCCATGGACAGTAACGCCGTAAGTTGAGGGATGTTCGTCTTGCCGCAAAGATCGACTACGGATACATCGCACGCGGCTGTTATCTTTTGTACAATAGAACTTTCCGAAGCGGTACCAACTACGGCGATCTGCAAACCATAACTATTGACAAGTTTTTCTGCAACTTTGGCGAATTTTTCAGCAGGCCAGAACTTATATTCGTGTGCGGCGCCTGCTATAAAGACCGCGAGCCTGCTTTGATCGAGACCATGCTCTTTGCAAAGCTGCGTGACTTGCTGCGTAACTTCTTCGGATGCAGCCAGTTTGAAAGTAACCTCGGCGTCTTTTGCACCGGCGGCAACGGCGATCCTATTGTAATGATCGACAAGCGAAATATTATTGTCGTCGCAGGCAATTGCATCGGTGTAAAATATCCCTGCAAACTCCCTTGTCTCTGCGGGGCCAAAACGTCTCTTACAACCGGTTATCCATGAGAACAACGCGGTTCGGAAAAGCCCCTGAAGATCGATAACGAGATCGAACTTATGGTTTCTTAGCTGTTTGAACAGATCGACGAGAGCTGCAAAGGCCTTTGGGCAGCACCACCATTTGCCCAGCAGCTTGCGGTCGAAGACTATCAAATCGTCAAGATCGGGGTGGCCGTCGATCAGCGGTGCAAATTCCCTGCGAACAAACCATGTTATCTTCGCATGAGGGAAACTTTTCCTTAGCGTCGAAAGCGTGCCTAAGGTAAGCGCGACATCGCCGAGTGCGGAAGGTTTTATTATCAGTATGTGTTCTGGCATAATATTGGCCCATTAATCCGAATTCGCTCGGCTGGAATTAACCATAGTTACAAGCCGCATCGCGACAGCGGTTTTCGAAATGTCCTTGAAAAGTTTTTTCCGTTTGCCTTTATTTATACCGGCAAGGTTACAGTAAAGCGTCAGTGTTCGCAAGTAATCGCTTCGGGTCACGAACGGATTCCACAGCATCACCGAGACAAACTTTGCCATGGTGCGAACCCGTAACCTATGAGCAAAGAGCTTAGTAGGACGCAGTTTTATTCCGTCCATGTCAAGAAGGCTTATCCTGTATTTGCCATCGCTGACATCGACAAGGAAATTTCCCGCTTTTGCGTCGCGGTGCCACATTCCATTTTTATCCAGCATAGCAAGTATCGCAACGGACTGTTCAAGGAACCGACCCTTTATTCGACGATCTGCAAAATTAATTTTTCCGATATTATCGCGAATGAAGTTGTGCATGTCGTTGCTGTTTTCAGAATATCCGGTGATATAAATACTCCGAACCGTTCTTAATCGATGTTTTTTTTCAAGTGCTGCAAGCGGAGCAACTACGGGTATGCCGTTTCGCAAAAGTTCTTGCGCGGCGCGGAAGTTTCGTTTGCTCTTGGCCGGCTGGTATGACCTGAAAAAACTTTTTATACCGGATTTTATAACTTCGTCTTTTATAACAACAGCTATAGGTTCATCGCCCGGCTGGATCGTTTTTACGATCACCCTGGCAGAACCGCTTTCTCTTATCACCCTTTGCGGATCATCCATCAGCGTTTCGGGATCGGCAAGGCATCTGCGCCAACCCTCAGCAGATAAGCCCTGGCCAAGTGACACCCTGGCTGTCCAGCCCTCGCTAAGGTTTATCAGAGCGGTTGTGTTTTTATCAAAATCATCCATTGGATTGGGATTTTACGTTAAAAGGCTATTTTAAGCAACTTAGTTTTCAACTAACCTTATCTATTGAAATATTCCTGTTTTTAGTGTACCTTATACCGCATGGTGGAAAAAGGACAATACGTTTACGGGTGGCCCCGGCCGATGGTGACAACCGACGCAATCGTTTTTTGCACCGGCAAAACGACTGACAGCGTGCTGATGATAAAACGCGGTCGTGAACCGAACAAGGGTATGTGGGCCTTTCCGGGTGGATTTCTAGAACTTGACGAAAAAATGATAGACTCGGCCAAACGCGAGCTTCAGGAAGAAACGGGGCTAAGCGGCGTCGAGCTGGAACAGATGCAAACCTTCGGCGATATAGGAAGGGACCCTCGCGGGCGATTGCTGACAGTGACATTTATCGGGTTCGTTGACGAAGAGCTGGAAGTTAAAGGCGGCGACGATGCTGATGAGGCCAGGTGGTTTGATATTAACGATCTGCCGGAGAATATTGCCTTCGATCATAATATGATCATACATATCGCCATCGAAAAACTTAAACAACGACAGAACGGTTTTGCCAGTATCGACTCGCTTAACTGGGCGTATCGAACTTCGAGAGTTTTGCAGATCGCAAACAGGATCGGCGTCTTCGATGCACTAAGCGAAAAACCATTGTCCGCCGATGAACTCGCCGACAAATGTAAGGCTGCGAACGAGCTTGCCGAAAAGCTGCTGATCGCATGCACCGCGTTAAGGCTTGTAACACAAAAAGACGGCAAATATCAAAACAGCAAATTAGCGGACAAATATCTTGTAATCGGTGCTGACCTCTATCAGGGTAATATGATCGCACACTCTACATGGGTGCGCGGTATGTGGGACCAGATCGAAAACAATCTTTCCCTCGAGCCGCTGGAAGACATAGAAACGCAGCAGCACTACAACTTCATCATGGCGATGGACAATATTGCAAAAGCTGCACGCGGGAAAATTTTCCTTGAGAACATCGACCTTAGCGATAGGAAAAAACTTCTCGACGTAGGCGGCGGACCGGGCTCGTACTCGATAGCAGCATGTAAAAAATGGCACCAGCTTAACGCAACTATTTTTGACATGAAAGAAACGATCGAGATCGCCAAAGAAGTTATCGCAGGCGAAGGGCTAAGCGACAGGATAACAACGGTCACGGGTAGCTGGGACACCGATGAATTCGGAGCTGGTTTTGACGCTGCGATAATGTCCAACATCATGCATGGAAAAAACGACGACGCGCTGATGAAACTGAAAAAAGCATACAATGCCCTGGAACCCGGCGGGTTGCTGGCAGTTCAGGAGTTTTTGCTCAATGACGAAAAGGACGGACCGGTAATCGCGGCGTTGTTTAATATGATGGTAGGAGCGTTTAGCCAAAGCGAGTTGCTTGACGTTATCACACAGGCCGGGTTTGCCGATGCGAAGATCGTATCGGTTAACGAAACCATAGGCTCCGGCTGGGTCACGGCGCAAAAACCGTCTTAAACAATGTTTTATGCCTGAAAAATTGCAATAATATATATTTTTACTATTACAAACTATTCTTTACTAGGAGATCGAACATGTTAGTTCCTGTCCGAAAATGTACTTTTGCAATCACATTGCTGCTTGGTTTGTTCGCCCTTGAAGCTGCGGCATCTCAAAAACCCGTAATACCTCCGATAGAAACCCCAAAAAGGGCCAATACACCGGTGGAAAACCAAAAGCAAGAAGAACTAATTTATACCGAAGATGTTAAAACCCTGGCTCTTGGAGCGTCTGCACCGGACTTTAAGCTACCAGGTGCTAACGGAAAATACTATTCGCTTAAAAGCTTTAAAAACAAGGACGTGCTGGTAATTGTTTTCACCTGCAACCACTGCCCTACCGCACAGGCGTATGAGGACCGAATTATCCAACTGGTCAAGGATTACAAAAAGAAATCTGTTGCGATCGTTGCTATCTCGCCAAACGATCCAATATCTGTCAGCCTTGCAGAGCTTGGATACTCGGACCTGGGCGACTCGTATACCGAGATGAGAATAAGAGCAAAAATGAAAAAATTTAACTTCCCATACCTCTATGATGGTGACGATCAGAAAGTTTCCGCAGCCTACGGGCCAAGAACCACGCCGCATGTATTCATTTTTGACAAAGAGCGCAGACTGCGGTATGTAGGCAGGATAGATGATTCGGAGAAGATCAAGTCCGTGAAAGTTCATGATACCCGAAACGCCATCGACGCCCTTTTAAGCGGTACAGAGTTGGCTGTTAAAATGACACCAACGATCGGATGCAGCATTAAATGGTCCGGCAAACGAAAAAATGCGATGGAACAATGGACGAAATGGTCAAAGGAAACGGCAACAGTAAAACCGATACAAGTTGTTGGTATTAAAGGAGTTCTGAAAAACGACACCAAGAAATATCGGCTTGTAAACCTGTGGGCGACCTGGTGCGGACCCTGCATTATGGAGTTCCCGGAACTTATCAACTTACACAGGATGTATCGCAATCGCAATTTTGAAATTGTTACCCTTAGCCTGGACTTTCCGTCGGCAAAAGATAACGTTGTGGCGTTCCTGAACAAATATAATGCCTCTTTTACCAACTATCTATATGACTCGGAGGACAGATACGCCTTTTCGGCAGCTATCGGCAACGGATGGGAAGGAACGCTTCCGCATACTTTCCTGATCGCGCCTGGCGGGGAAATAATTTACACACACAGAGGGATGTTGGATCCGCTGACAATACGAGGCGAGATCGTAAATGCCCTGGGCAGATACTATGAATAATGTTATCATATAAGTGCTTTGGTAAGCATAAAATATATATAATATTAACATAAAGTTATTATTGACACCGATACATTAGTAGTATAGTTTTATGGCTGTTTAGAATGGGCGGACAAGTTGTTATAAAGGATTGTAATGGCAAAACCAACACTGTCATCGTACATTAGGGATAACCTCGACGGGATTAGCAAAAAGAAGGAACCTGGTCCTTATATTACCATTTCGCGCCAGTACGGTTGTGACGGATACGAACTGGGCGACCTGCTGTTAAAACGCATCAACGAACGCAGCGAGGATAATTGGCACCTCTATAAAAAGGAAATGCTGAAACAACTGGCCGAGGATACCGGGCTCACCGAAGAAGTTATCGAAAAAGAGCGCCTTTCCAAACCAAGCCTTCTGAAGGACTTTTTCCGCGGAATACGCCGGTCAGGCATCCCAGACGGTTATGAAATACGCAAAAAGATAACCATAATGGTCCGAACCGTCGCATTTGAAGGGCACGCGATAATTATGGGGCAGGGCGGAGCGGCAGCGGCAGCGGACCTTGCAAACGGGCTTAGCATACGTATCGAAGCACCCAAGACCTGGCGCATAATAAGGGTAAGCAGGCGCGAATCGCTGGCCAAAGAGGCGGCAGCTGCAAGGATAGACCAGGTGGAAAAGGACAGACGCCACCTGCGTAAGATATATGAAGAAAACCGTAAAAGGGAGCCGGCATTTAACCTGGTGATCGATAACTCGATGTTCAACATCGACGAGATAGCCGACCAGGTCATTTATGCCATGGAGCAAAAAAAACTGATAAAATCCCAATGATATTTGTTACCATGCTTCACAAACTCGACAATTTAGTGTATATTGCGGGGCTTATATAAGGATTGATTTGCATGTCGTTGCAACCGTAAGCAACGGCGTGTTCTATTATAAGGAAATGATATGGAACTGATCAAACAAATTAAAGATGCGGAAGCGAACTCTAAACAGATCGTAGAACAAGCCAAATCCGAGGCTGTGCGTATCGCCGAAGAGGCTCGTAAGGGGCAGGACGCACAACAAAAAGAAGCACAGGACCAAAGAAGAGACGCCGTTGCGGCTGCTATCGAACAGGCCGAGCAGTCCGGACAGGGGCAAGTCGAAGAACTTAAGCAGCAAGGCATCCAGCAGGTCGAACAATTAAGATCGCAAGTAAGCGGCAAAATGAACGGATGCATCGATAAGGTCATACAGCATTTAAAAAACATTTAATCACGAATCAGGCAGACTTAATAGAAGGATCGATTGATATATGGCCATTGTCAAAATGACAAAAGTTATCATTGCAAGCTACCGCGACGAAGCGGGGATGCTGCTTGAGAAACTTCAAAAAGAAGGCATCATAGAGATCCTCAATGCCGAACAGGCGATGGTCAGCAAGGAATGGCCGGAGCTTAGCGTTGAGATCAAACGGCCAAGAGACATCGAAGACCTTGTAGGCAGGCTTAGCAAGAGCATCGACTTCCTTAAAGCCAGCACCACCGAGAAGGACCCGACAAACCTCTTTAACCCGCGCATCGAGATCGCCAAGAGCAAGTACACCGACATCGTCAGCGGAAAAGAAGCAATGGACCTGCTGGATGAAACTGAAAAGGTGTCGTCCGAGATCGAGAACCTTCATACCGACTACGAAAACAAGCAGGGAGTTTATGAGACGCTGCATCCGTGGCGGGAACTTGACACAGATGTCGAAGAACTTAGAAACCTTGAGAGCGCAACCGCCCTTGCCGGGATGCTGCCGCATCAGCACTTTGACGAGATAATCGAAAGGCTTACAGAACTTGGCAGCGCACTGGAACAAGTCGGTTCAACCGGTAGTATGCACGCATGCGTTGTAGTTTGTTTGAATGACGCGGTTAGCGACGCACAAAAGATACTTCGCAGCGGCGACTTTGAGGCGGTAAGCTTTGAACACTTTGAGGGAACTGTCGCCGGCGCACTTGACGACTGCGAAGAACAGCTTGCAAGGATCGGGGTTGACCTCGGTAACGCCAAGCAAAAGGCTGCTGAACTCGCAACCGATCGCCTAAGCCTGCAAATTCTCTTCGACCATTACAGCAACCTTTTAAGCAGGGAACAATCACAGGCAACATCGCCTGCTACTGAAAACACCGTCCTCCTGGAAGGATGGGTCAAAGAACATGACTATGCCAAAGCCGAAGAGATCGTAAACAGCCTTGAAGCGTCGAGCATCGGCAAGATGGACATTGCAGAAGACGAAGTTGTCCCCGTCGAGATCGAGAATAACGCTGCTATTCAGCCTTTCGAAGCTGTAACAAGGCTTTATGGAATGCCGGCGTCTTTCGACGTTGACCCGACAGTATTTCTTGCACCGTTCTTCGCATTGTTCTTCGGCCTTTGTATGACTGACGCAGCTTACGGCATCATAATGGTCGCCTTCTTTGCGTGGCTTGCCAGGAAGATGAAAGGCGACAAGCGTTTCGTCTTGATGATGGCTGCGTGCTCGGTAACCACCATCGTAGCCGGTGTACTGACAGGCGGATGGTGCGGCGATATGATACAAAGCTTCTTCGGCGAAGAGTCCGGGATAAACCAACTCAGACTTTCGCTAATGTGGTTCGACCCGCTCGAAGAGCCGATGCACTTCTTTGCTATCTCGCTTGCACTTGGTTACTTGCAGATCATTACCGGTGTTGCTATCGGATTCTTCCATAAATTCAAAAGGAAAGACTACACGGGTGCAATATTCGACCATGGTTCATGGTTTATATGGCTTAACAGCCTGCTGATATTCGGCCTGGCAAAAGCCGGGATGGTACCTGCAGTACTAGGTAAGATATTTATAATTATCGCCATCGTCCCCGGAGTCGCGATCCTGCTGTTTAGCGAGCGTGAAGGCGGATGGGGCGGCCGGATTGGAATGGGCTTCTATAACGTATTTAGCACGGTGTTCTATGTCGGTGACGTACTTAGCTATATCAGGCTGATGGCGCTGGGTATGGTAACCGGCGGATTCGGAATGGCTGTTAACGAGATATGTAAATCGATCGTTGCTTCGGCAGAAGGCGGCTCGGCAATCGGGAGCATTCTTGCATACATATTTGCCGGAGTAGTATTCGTCGGCATGCATCTTTTCAATATCGCCAACTCCGCATTAGGATCGTTCGTACATAGCATGAGGCTGCAGTTCGTCGAGTTCTTTACCAAGTTCCTGGCCGGCGGCGGAAAAGATTTTGAACCATTAAGAGAAAATTACACTCACGTTAGTGTTGAAGAATAAAACTGTAAAACAACAAATAAATAGCAAGTTTATAATGGAAAGGAAGTTGAGATGGAAGCCGAGATGTTTAACTGGGATCAATTAGGTTTAGGTATTGCGATAACAGGAGTAGCGCTTGCCGCTTTCATGGCAGGTATTGGCTCAGCGATGGGAATTGGTATTGCAGGCCGAAGTGCTGCCGGCGTACTAAGTGAAAAACCCGAGAGATACGGACAATTATTTCTCCAGGTCGTTCTGCCGGGTACGCAGGGCTTCTACGGTTTTGTTATTGCATTTATCGCAATGGGCAAGATCGATTTTGAAGAAAACGTAACTCTTATGCAGGGTGTCGCGATCCTGGCTGCTTGTTTGCCTATCGCATTTGCAGGAATGCTAAGCGCGATCCATCAGGGTAAGACCTGTGCAGCCGGTATCCTGATGACTGCTAAGAGACCTGAGATGGCTGTAAAAGCCGGTGTACTGTATGCCGCTATGGTTGAAGTATACGCAGTGCTTGGCTTCCTTATCTCACTGCTTATTCTCTTGAAGCTCTAGTTTCAATAAGCTGCAATAATAACAATTAAAATGTAGGGATAAGCAATGAATGCTGAACAGGTAGTACAAAAAATATTATCAGAAGCGCAGTCCCAGGCGGATAAGATAACCGCCGAGGCAAATGCTAAGGTTTCCGAACAACAGGCACAGATCGACAAAGAGCTTGCCAAGTACGCCCAAGAAACAGAACAAAAGGCAGTTGCCGCCGGCGAAGATAAACTTGCTCGAATGCTTGCCTCTGCACGAATGCAGATAAGCAAAGAATATCTTGGCGCCAAGGTTTCGCTTCTGGACAAAGTCTTCCAACAGGCTCGCCAACGGATAAAAGATCTTCCCGACGATCAGTACGAAGAACTGATACAACAGCTGATGGAAAAAGCCATCGAAAGCGGTGACGAAGAGGTCATTGTCGGCAAGGACGAAACCAGGATCAAAAACGGGCTCATCAAACGCGTTAACAGAAAGCTCGGTCCCGGATTCAAGGGCAACCTTCAGCTTGCAAACGATACTGCTGATATTGACGGCGGATTTATACTAAGACGCGGCAAGATCCAGGTTAACGTCAGCCTTGACGTGCTGATGACCCAGGCAAGAGAAGCGATGGAACTTGAACTGACACAGGAACTATTCGGATAGGATGTTGATATAATATGCTTATGGCACCTGCGACAATAGATTTTTACAGGTATCCGCCAATCGGCACCGAAGACTGGAACTATGGGTTCCAGACGGCGATGGTACGCGTGCTCGACAGCGTGATGCTGACGCGAGCGATGATGCAGGACGTGGCAAACGCAGACAGCTTCGAGTCGGCTGTCGAGCTTCTTAACGGAAGCGACTATGCACTCGGCTCGGCCTCTCCGGGACTTGCAGATATTGAAAATATGCTGCTGGAAAAACGAACAGAAACGAGAGAACTGTTTGCCGAGCTGATGATCGACGAGCGTATTGTTGGGCTGCTTCGGGCAAGGGAAGACTTTGCGAATATGCGTCTGGCTGTTCGCAGAGTTGTTACCGAAAGACCTATCGGGCTGGACTACAGTAACGACGGAAGCGTGCCGGCTGAGGAGTTTGAAGAGATATTCGAAACAGAAAATTATTCAAGGTTCCCTGAGTACCTGCAGGAAGCCGTCGAAACCGCTGTCCTTGGCTACTATGCGAACAAGGACATCAGGCAGATCGACTATGCGATAGACAAATACCAGGCAGGCTTTAACCTAAAAAGCGCAGCCGAGATTGACAGCATCTTCCTCGATTCGCTTTTCAGAACGAAGATCGACCTGATCAATATACGAACGATGCTTCGGCTCAAGATGGCAGACCGCGATGAGAAAGAGCTTTTCATCGACGGCGGATTTGTCGAGATCGACAGATTGGTCCACGGACTTGACGTCGGCTACGAAGCAATGGGCGCGTTGTTCTATGCAACGCCCTACCATAATGTCGTCGAAAATGGCGTTAACTACCTCAACAAAAATAAGTCGTTCCTTCACTTTGAGAAGTATTGCGAGGAACACCTTATGGGATTTTTGAAGACTACCAACTCGATCGCCTCGGGCCCTCAACCCGTGATCGCGTACTTTTTGGCAAAAGAAAGTGAGATCAAGGCAGTCAGGTTGCTTCTGACATGCAAAAAGAACAGCATGGATGCAAAAACGATACTTGACAGACTTGTAGAATAGCTGCCTTTAGGCAGATAACTATGTGATCCGTTAGTTTGTTATGCGGAGTGAGTTTAGATTGTAAATATAGATTCCTGCTTTGCAGGACTTTTTGAAAGTTTTTAAAAGGTTATTTTATGGAAGCTAAAGCCGCAGCTTTTGGTGATGCCGATTTTGTAATGCCCTTCTCGGCGATCGGACTGGAAACGTTCGCAGTAGAACCGATAAGGGAAAAAGTCGCAGAGATCGCACACGAACTGGTGAAAGGTGACTACGGGCTGATCGTCGTATCCGAGAACATCGCAAAGATCGCAGGCACGATCTTTGAAGAAGCTCAAAAGACGTCAGGGACGTGCATACTTACCGTTCCGTTTACGACGAAATCCGACGGCTTTGCAACTGCAGGACTTGGTAGAGCAATAAAATTGGCAACCGGGATAGATATACTGGCTAACTAAAAAATTAAATTTTGAGCATATAGATTAGAAGGTCTTAAAACATGAGCGAAACAAGTAATGGAAAGATCGTAAAGGTAGCAGGCCCGGTTGTAGTAGCCGGGAACATGGTCGGAGCAAGGATGTACGACGTGGTTCGCGTAGGCAGCGAACACCTTATCGGTGAGATCGTAGAACTGCACGGCGACCGCGCCAGTATCCAGGTATATGAAGACACCGTCGGCGTAGGTCCCGGCGAAGAAGTCGTAAACACCGGTGCACCTTTGAGCGTTGAGCTTGGCCCAGGGCTTATCGAGAGTATCTATGACGGTATCCAAAGACCCCTGGACCAGTTAGCAGAGCTTCAGGGTGACTACATCAAACGCGGAAGTGAGGTCCCGGGTCTTAAGAGATCGACAAAGTGGCACTTTACTCCTACCGCTCAGACCGGAACAAAGGTCTCACAAGGTGACATCGTCGGCGAGGTTCAGGAATCTTCTCTTATGCTGCACAAGATCATGGTTCCACACGGCGTAAGCGGAACACTGCAAAGCATAAACGAAGGTGACTACACCGTCGAAGAAACTGTCGGCACGATCGCATGCGACGACGGCTCGCAGCATGAAATCAAGCTGATGCAGAAGTGGCCGGTCAGAACGCCAAGAGTTCCAAAAAAACGTCTGGCACCGAACGAAGTGCTGGTAACGGGTCAGCGTGTTATCGATGCTTTCTTCCCGATCGCAAAGGGCGGAACAGCCTGTGTGCCGGGCCCGTTCGGAACAGGTAAAACAGTCGTCCAGCATCAGCTCGCAAAATGGGTCGATGCCGACGTTGTAGTTTATGTTGGCTGCGGCGAACGCGGCAACGAAATGACCGACGTGCTGAAAGAATTCCCAGAGCTTATCGATCCGCATAGCGGCGAACCTTTGATGAAACGTGTTGTCATGATCGCAAACACCTCCGATATGCCGGTGGCGGCCCGCGAAGCATCCGTTTATACGGGCATAACGATCGCCGAATACTTCCGCGACATGGGGTACTCGGTGGCATTGATGGCAGACAGTACAAGCCGATGGGCAGAAGCAATGCGTGAGATCTCAACACGTCTTGAAGAGATGCCCGCAGAAGAAGGTTACCCGGCCTACCTCGGTGCAAGGATCGCATCGTTCTATGAAAGAGCCGGAAGGATCGAGTGTATGGGAACGCCGGATCGTGAAGGTGCCCTTTCGATCATCGGAGCCGTAAGCCCTCCGGGCGGTGACCTGTCGGACTCGGTTGTACAGGCGACGCTTCACGTTGTAAAAGTGTTCTGGTCGCTGCAGGGAAGACTTGCACAGCAAAGGCATTTCCCCGCTATCGACTGGCTGACAAGCTATTCGTTCTACAAACAATATCTGCCCGGCTGTTTCGAAGACGAGGCCCGCGGCAAAGAAATGGCGGCGATGAGCCAGGAAGCTATGAACGTTCTGGAACAGGAATCAGAACTCATAGAGATCGTAAGGCTGGTTGGCGCAGAATCCATCTCTGCCAACGACCGTCTTGCACTGGAAACCGCAAAGACCATCAGGGAAGACTTCCTGCATCAGAACGCCTTCCATAAGATCGACACGTTTACTTCGATCGAAAAGCAGTTTGAAATATTAAAGACTATTCTCCACTTCCACAAACAAGGGTTAGCTGCGATTGACAGCGGCGTCGATACAAAAGCACTGTTCGCCATGAGTTGCCGAGACGAAATCGCGCGAAGCAGCTTTTGGGAAGAGGAAGATATGCCGAAGATCGTAGCGATCAGAGAAAAAATAGATCAACAAATAAAGGCGCTATAACCGCCTGATAAAAAACTTTAAACAGGAGTTTGTAACATGCTCAAAGAGTACAAG
>SDBV01001901.1_pt1 | contig 31371 bp, 43 predicted proteins | sample 2277081 | NCBI WGS metagenome assembly SDBV01 (sample SAMN10402039, study PRJNA504765) | marine sediment metagenome | isolation source: marine sediment core GS10_PC15, 223 cmbsf | place: Arctic Ocean: Southern Knipovich Ridge | collected 2010 | reverse complement strand
GGGCAAGACACCCCACCAGAACAGTGCTTACATCAAGTGCTGGGTAGCCTCAGCCGAAGAGTGTGGAGGCAAGCCGAGTTCGTTTGTGGGTAAGTATGTCACGCTGGAGAAACAACCGAGGGTACTCTTCAAGCAGACCATCATCGACGAGGAGACGAAGAAACCTATCCTTGATGCTGAGGGTGAGAAGCAGTACAATGAGATACTAGCTGTGGATAGGTCAGGGAGGGCAAACCACTTCTGCTTCGTTGCAGATGAAGGTGTCAATGCTGCCGACTTGCCCGAGATTATCCGAGGTTTAGTCAAGGGCAAGGACAGTATGTTGGCTCTTAGGGAGCTTGTGATGAATGACCGTATTGCCCAATTCCCTGAGTACAAGGACAAGTGCGAGAATGACCCCGAGGGGTTTGCTGAGATGGTAGGTCTAGTTATAGATGCCAAAGGTGTGTTTCAGGAGAAGGGATAGTGGGAGGATGGATTGGAGTAGACTTGGATGGGACATTGGCAGAGTATCATGGATGGCAAGGAGCCAACCATATTGGTAGACCTGTACCTTTGATGGCAAATAGGGTTCGTCAATGGATAATTAGTGGGATTGATATTCGTATCTTTACAGCTCGTGCTAATATTCCAGAGCAGATACCGCCAGTAGAGGCTTGGTGTGAGAAACATTTTGGTAAGATTTTTCCTATAACCAATCGTAAGGACTTTGAAATGATTGCACTCTATGATGATAAGTGTATTCAGTTAGTACCCAATACAGGAGTAAGAGTAGATGGAGAAGCATAAGAATGAACATAACTGAAGATGCCCAATTCCGTTCCTATCTACTTAAACAGATAGAAGAGAGGGAGTTCAGCGAGAGGACGGGAGTGCATTGCTCTGACCTAATCTACTGCCTTAATAAACAAGCACTCAGGAGGATTACAGGCGAGAAGCCAACCGAGCAGGAGTTACTCTTGTTCTCAATCGGTTGGAGTACGCAAGCTTGGATTTCTGGAAAGTTTATAGATGTCCCAGAGGTTGAAGTAGACAGAATCAAGGTGACATTGGATGCTTCCGTTTGTCCTGAGTGTGGGGGAATTCTTGAGTAAAGTTCGTTATGTTAAACGCATCGATGGACATGGTACAAGGAAGCAAATCTGGACTGTGTGCCCAGATTGTAGTCTAGCAAGGTGGGTGTATCCAAATAGGTCTGGTGTTTGTCGTCCCTGCTCTGCCCGAAGAAAGGGCAAGACCCAAAGAGTTTATGGGAAGAGAATTGTAGATAATTCTACAGGCTATGTTCGTATCAGATTGTTCCCTGACGAACCATTTGGAGCAATGGGTGGAAGCAACCACTGGGTTTTAGAACACCGTCTTGTTATGGCTAAACATCTAGAGAGAGAATTGTTGGCTAGTGAGATAGTTCATCATCTCAATGGTGTACGGGTAGACAATCGATTAGAAAACCTTGCTTTAACTAAACTAAAGGAACACCCACATCATACATTTACAAAAGCCCAAGCAGCTAGAATCAAGGAGTTAGAAGATGAATTGTCCGCATTGCGGGAAAGATGTAAACCCAATACCCTATGAGCTGAAGTCAACTTATCAGTCCTCTTCCCGAGCGATTGAAGATAACCCCCATTGGATAAAGCAGATAATGGCACAGTGCTCCATAACAGGTAGCCCAGTTGCATATCTGTCCCGCTTTGAACTGATGGGGAATTATAAATCGATGTTCGGGAAGAAGGAAGAGAAAGGTCTACCTGAAAATGCTCGCCCTACCCTGCACGCTTACAGGTTAGAGTTTACCAAGGAGGAACTTGACCGTAACTGGGTATGGCTGAAAGAGAGGAGAGACTTGTTCTTGAAGATACTTGAGACTAAGGAACTCCTGCCCAAGGTGCTTGCTGTACCCTCGGGTCAGGATTGGGAAGCAAATATGTGCTCTTATAGGAGCAGAGAGTGTAGTAAGTGCCAGTAACGAAGGTTTGCAGGCATTGTGCTCAAGAGAAGTCTGTTAACCTGTTCTATAGAAGGTCAGATGCAGTTGGTTATCGCTCCCTGTGCAAAAGTTGTTACAATAAGGATGTGGCAACAAGGTACTATCCACCTAATAGGGAAAGAATAAACCGAAGGAATAAACTAGGTAGACAGTTCATCAAAAGGGAGGAACTGACTCACTAAGGATGGGGTAAGTTAACCTGTGTCCGCCGTGGATTTGATAATATATTAGCCCTATCCATTGACCATATAGATGGCGGAGGGAGTGCTCACCTTAGGGAACTTGGCATCAGTCGTAAGTATCGTGGAGGTGGAGGAGCAGTCTTCTATTATTGGTTGAAGAAACATAATTACCCAAAAGGCTACCAGACACTTTGCTTTAACTGCCAATGGATAAAGCGTGAGGAAAGAAGGAGTGTGCACAGTGATAACAGTTCCAAAACTACTTACCAGTATAACAGGCGACCCGAAGTCGGGAAAGACTCACCTTGCCTTTACTTGGCCTGGCCCCATAAAACTCTACTCCTTTGACATTGGGGCAGACTATGTGAGGACTAAGTTCAAGGATAAGGAGATAGATATACATAACTTCTATTTGCCCATTATCGACGAAGACCCTCCACCTCCGTACGCTGAACCACTGTGGAATGAGTTCCAGTCAATGTTTAAGAAGGACTTGGAGGAGGCGAAGTACCAGACCTTGGTTATTGACACAGCCACGGCTCTCTGGGCGATACTCCACCAAGCTATTACCGAAGAGAAAGGTAGGAAGAGGATACTTGAAGTCGAGTACTTCAAGCCGAACTTGAAGATGTCTGCCCTCTTTGCCCGTGCCCGTGGGTCGAATGTTAATCTAGTTACTACTCAGTACCTTCGGGACAAGTATGTCGATGAGAAGAACTCAGGCATCCGAGAGATAGATGGCTGGAAACGCACAGGGGGGCAGGTGGATGTTGACCTGTGGATTGAGTCGGTTGACAAGGGAGAGTCTCACTTTATGAAAACTACACTTAAGGCAAACAGGTTTGATAGGTTACTGAATGGTAAGACATTCAACGACCTAACTCATGCTCAGCTTGTCGCCGTGTTGGGGGTGTAGATGACTGTACCTAGAGAACTTTGGTATCTACCTAGACCAAGGAGAAAGGATAAGTATAAGGGAGGTTTCCCTCTGCACTTTGAGAAGAAGTTGTTTGAGTTGTACCCATCAGAGAAGATACTACAACCATTTGGTGGCATGGCAGAATATGGTGTTCGTGTTGACATCAATCCTGAAGTAGACCCAGATGTAGTTGGGGATGCCCATAGCTTGCCATTTGAGGACAACAGCTTTGATTTTGTCCTATGCGACCCTCCTTATAGCACAGACTTATCTGGTAGGTTATATGGGACAGGAGCTATAAGTTGGAGTAAGTATTCAAGTGAGGCTGTCAGGGTAGCAAAGCCTGATGGGTATGTTGGACTATATCACTGGGTTATGCAACCAAGACCAAAAGGAACAGAATTTGATAGGATAATAGTAATAATCACAAGGATTAAACATTTTGCTCGTTTTTGTTGTGTATTTAGGAAGGTGTTATAGATGACTGTACCCGCAGAAAGAGAATCTTGGGACGATTATTTCCTTAAAATCGCCAGAGTAGTATCCTCAAGGGCAACCTGCCCAAGAGCAATGGTAGGGGCTATTATTGTTAGGGACAAGCGTATTGTAGCTACAGGCTATAATGGTTCTCTATCAGGAGAGCCTCATTGTACAGAGGAAGGTTGCCTGATTGTGAACGACCATTGTCAAAGAGCTATACACGCTGAGACCAATGCAGTCGCTCAGGCAGCTAAACTTGGAACATCTATAGAGGGAGCTACCTTGTATGTATGGGTTGCCCCAGATAGACCAATAGCACCATGTGTTAAGTGCCTACAAGTAATGAAAGCGGCTGGTATAGCTAGGTTAGTATCCATTGATGGAGATGAGAACCTATGGAAGATGCAATAGTACCCCGTGACCAAGTGTTCCTCCACCCATGGTTCTTCCTCAAAGAGTCAGGTGGTCTGTTTATCCTTGCCCTTAATGCCAACGGTGCTATGATGCCCCTTATAGTGTTTGATAATCCTGCTGCTTTCAGGGACTTCGTGGAGGATGGTAAGAAGGCATACGACGAGTTTGTTCCTGTTCCCGTGAGGGAAGCGATGGACATTCTTGAGAATTTTGGTAAGGATAAGGATACAGGTAAGAAGGAGGATGGTGGAAAAGAAGAAGACCGAGAGCCAGCTAAGAAAAAATGAACTCGACGAGTTAGCTAAGACAATCAAAGCCTGCACCCGCTGTCCTCTTAGGGAGAACTCAACTGCCCCAGTCCCAGGCTTTGGCAATCCTAATGCCAAGTATGTTCTAATCGGTGAAGCACCAGGGGCAAACGAGGACAGGTTGGGCATCCCATTCATTGGGCTGGCGGGCAAACGATTGAACCAGTTACTTGAACTTGCCAAGATAGACATTAACGAATGTTACTTGACCAATGTCTGTCGCTGCCGACCCCCACAGAACCGAGACCCAAGGAAGGTGGAAATCAGGGCTTGTGTGCCCTACTTGTGGGCAGAGATTAAGTTGATAGAGCCTGAGTACGTGATTACCCTTGGGAGGACTCCCTTGGGTTTGTTCTCGGAGTATGGGGTGAGTCAGATGCACGGCACTTTATTCACATTTGAGTTGGAGGTTTAACATAAATGAAAAGACTACTCATTGTAGTTCTAATGGCTTGCTTGCTATTCTTATCATCCTGTTATGGTATGACACCAAAGGATATACTTGAACTTAGTCCTGGTAATAATGTCCCAGGAACTAGAGAAGATATGTATAAGGGCTTGGTAGATAACAAAATAGTTTTTTCACGTTGGCGGGGAGCATGGGAATACACAGATGTTCTCTTTGTGTACACAGAGGGGATGTCATTTTCCTATAGGGGGTGTATATATAAAAATGTGGTTGTATTACCTAATGGGATAATGACTTGGGATAATGATGAAGCTAAAAGTAATTAGTCAATACCACCCCGCTGCGGCTCTCCATCGCCCACGGCTTTGGGCAGATATGCTGGAAGACTGGGAGCACTTGCCTGAGTCCGTGCCTTATGATTTCAAAATTGTTGATTGGGCAGTTGTGAAGGAATACTTGAATGCATAAGTACTCCAAGGAATATTATGAGAAGAATAAGGAACATGTAAAGGCGATGCAACGGAAGTATCGTAGAGAAAAGGGAGACAAGATTCGAGCACAGCAGAAGGAACGGTACGAGAGTAAAAAACCAACGAGGGATGCATTAAAAGCCGATGTTCTAAGCTACTACGGAAATGGTTTACTTATGTGTGTCCGTTGTGGATTTGATGATGTTCGAGCCTTGACCCTAGACCACATACAACCTATAGGACAGCAGAAACGAAGAATAACAGGATTGAATTTTTATCGTCAGTTACAATCACAAGGCTTCCCTACAGGATACCAAACTCTATGTGCTAATTGTCAATTGATAAAAATGTTTGAAGGAAGCGAATGGAAGATAAATTCGTAGCGATGGATACTGAGAACAGCCCAGAGGGTTTCTTAGGGCAATGGAGTGTTGCTTTTAGAGACAACCAAGGGCAACTCAGCATTTGGGCTAACTCTGGAAGGGTTGCACAAAGGGAACTTGAGGAGGTTTTTAGCAAATCAGCTGTTGTTTTCCATAATTATAAGTGGGATTCTCGTGTGCTGAAACGAAACAATATGCCCCTACCACAGAAATTTCATGATACTCTTATCGCCGCATATTGTATGGGTCTTGGGAAACAAGAGCCGAAAGACTCTGCTAAGACTAAGAGCGGTAGTGCAATGGTGGGGGGTTTGGGCTTGAAGTACCTTGCCCGACGCCAGCTAGGTATGGTTATGAAAACTTGGGCTGACGTGTACGACAAGCCCGAACTCGTCCCCGAATACAATGCGATGGATAGCGTGGCTACTCTTCTTCTATGGGAGAAGTGGAAAGACCAGCTACCGTGGCATTATTGGAATATTGATATGCCTCTTCTACAAGTGCTGATGGCTATAGAGGATAGGGGCATACAGGTTGACCCAGAGTTTCTGAAGAAGTATGCAGACTCCTTGGATAGGCAACTGGAGGAGACTAACCTGCCCTTGAATGTGTTCGCTACACAGGAGATACAGAGCTATGTCTATGGCACTCTAGGGATTACCCCTTGGCGATTCACGGCTGGGGGCGACCCATCCACGGACAGTGATGTTCTGGAGGCAATCGACGACCCGATAGTCAAGGAAATCCTGAAGTATAAGGAACTCTATAAAGAACGTAACACTTATGCAAAGGGCTACATGAGGGCTGTTGACGGGGAAGGGCGGATACATACAGAGCTTAAGCAGGTTTCTACGGCTACAGGTAGACTGTCCAGTGCCAACCCGAACCTTCAGAATGTAGCAGCCAAGGGAGATATGAAGAAGCTCTTTATTGCCCCAGAGGGCAAGAAGCTACTCCGCCTTGATTGGGAGAGAATGGAACTATGGATACTAGCTGTTCTTGCCCAAGATGAAAGATTGCTAGAATCACTTAGGACTGGAGACCCCCATCAAGAGACTGGTGACTTCTTGGGCATCCCACGCTCCGAAGGGAGAAATGTCAACTACTTGATACCATACGGTGGGGGAGCTTGGAAGCTGTCAGTTGAGTTTGGTGTGCCCCTTGACAGGGCTAAGGAGATGATAAGCAAGTTCTTCGGTAAGTACCCAGGGATTAAAAAGTACCAAGAGCAGCAGATTGCTATAGCGAATAATGAGCATAAAGTTACCAACTATTTCGGTAGGACACGGCGGATTGACGCTATGTATGCCCAAGATTGGAGAGTTAAGAAGGAAGGTGAGCGGGAGGCAATCAATATGCCAATCCAAGGGGCAGGGGCAGACATAGTTAAGTTAGCTATGATTGACTTGCACAAGCACAATGCTCCAATGCTACTACAAGTACATGACGAACTGTTGTTTGAGGTAGATGAGAAGGAAGCTGAGGATTATGCACAATGGCTTAGGGTGTACGTGCCCACTATTACAGAGGTTGAAGGGGTACAGTTCCCTGTCGAGGTTGGTATAGGAGCAAATTGGAAGGAGGCTAGTGGAAAGTAAGACCGAAGCTTGTTTGGACACTATAGAGGCTGAGATAGCAATAATGCGTAGTGCTGATTACTTGAAGTTTCAGTGCGAGAATGGTTGTATGATTCCAGAATCTATTTATTACAAGTGGTGGAATTGTCGGCGGGGTAAAAGTTGGCGAAATCTTTTGATAAGGAGGAATAGGCAAGGTGTATGACCCAGATATTTGCTGTAAGTGCGGGAAGGATATGAGCAACCCGACTGGCAACACAGTTATAAGAGGAGTATCTGTCCGTGTACAAATAGGTTTAGACCCAACTACACAAAGCGACATAGCTTATAACAATAAACAATTGGGCAAGTACAGTGATGGAAATGGTGAGTGTGACGTGTCTACTTGCTACGAGTGTTATATAGATGCCCTATTTGGGGTACCTTTGAATTATCTTAATCGAGGAGGAATAAATGGCTAAGTTAAAAGGTGAAGCTTTAAGAGCATGGTGCAAACAATGGGAGGAAACTGACCACGGAGGTAAACTAAGGCTCTGTGAACGGTCAGGAATCACTTACGAGTCAGGTAGACACTGGTACTCGGACGCACCGAATGAGTACAAGACAGCCGTGGAGAGACCAATGCAGATGACGGTGGAGCAGATAGTTGGCTCACGTCCTGCTATCAACTTGGACTTTGTTTCCTTTGACTTGGAGACTTCTAACCTGACAGCAGACTTTTCCATTGTCCTCTCTGCTGTGATTAAACCCTTTGGACAAGACCCAATAGTCTTCAGGGCAGACAGCTACGATGGTTGGCTTACAAACAGGGCAAACGATAAAGACATTGTTGTTGATATCTCTAGTGAACTAAGGAAGCACGCTATTGTTATAACCCACTACGGAATGTACTTCGATGTCCCTTACATCCGTGCCAAGATGTCCCACCATAGTTTGGAACCCCTGCCCCCGATGTTTGCCATTGACTCTTGGGCGATTGCCCATAAGAACTTCAAGGTATCTAGCCGTCGGTTGAAGAACCTTGCGAGGTACTTTGATATTGGAGAGAAGTCAGAGGTAGAGGGTGGTCTGTGGCTGGAAGCGGCTTACAGTGGGTCGAGGGAAGCGATGGACAAGATTGTTAAGCATAATGTTGTAGACTGTGAAGTGCTAGAGAAGCTTGCTTGTATTAGCTTCCCTTACTTGAAGTCTATACCGAGGATGTAGCATGATTTGGCAAGATATAGTGATAATGATAGCTTGCTGTGGATTTGGATTACGTCACCTCAATGGAACAACTCTGGTTAGCCTTTGTGATGAAGGAGAAATACAACAAAGTATGGGATGGTGAACAATTCTGTGTACTCCAAGTTAATTGAAATTCTATACGAGGAAGAGAAAAACAACAAACGGTAGAGTTAATATGATTAAAACTGCTTGCCCTCTTTCTCTCAGCAGACTTGACAAGCCATTAGAACTCAGTGGTATAATGTAGTATAGCCCTCCGTTCTGGTAATTCCTAACTCCAGCGAGGGCGGAATTATCAGAAGGAGAAAGCTATGAGCCTCTTTGTATGCCCTATTCAGGAAATCTGCCCCAAGTACCATAACGGGGATGTCAATAAGAGTCACCTTATCCGTCTAACACACCCTTGTAAAGATTTCCTAGCGTGTTGTTGCGAGATGAGTATGCAGTTAGAGATGTTCCTAACCGACAAGCCGATTGCTTGTGATATAGGGAAGATACAAAGGATAAAGGAAGCAGGATAATATGAAGATACCAGAATTACCCGACGTACCACACCTTGCTTGGAATAAAAAGATTAAGCCAGGCTAGCCCTTACTTGCAAGTAGACAATAGGAGAAACACAATTAGTTAGATAATTTGCCCCCTGTCAGTCTTGTGAAAGTCTAAAGTAAACCATGATGAATAACCTACTGACAGGGGGCGGGCATTTAATGGTGGGTCATTACCCTATTCTTATGTACTGTGTTCTATGCACTAGAACAATATTCTATCCTCTGTCCCATTGGTTGTACGGTACTAATATTTGTATCACTTGTGGTAGACTTCACAGCATAAAGGATTTAGTGAAGCTACAAGAGAGGATTGATAGTGGACAGGAAAGACTTCCTAGATTGCCTTGGAGAGGACTACTCGTTCCACGTTCGCAAGGTAACTAATACTATAGCTCTTGACCGAGGGTTGCTCCTAGACGCCAACCGAGTTGAGATACGGAGATATGTCAGAGAGGAACTTACATCTGATATTATCCAAGGTGTCCTCAGTATAGCCTGCCAAGACGAGGAGGTGTTTGACTATCCCTCTGATTGGTGGGAGTGGGCAAAAGAGAGATGGTTGCCCAAGTGGTTGAAGAAGAGATACCCTGTAAGGATGGCTAGGATTTGGGCAATACATAAGTACCCTGAGCTTAATGTCCCTAATGAGTTGGTGGGTAAAGAGTATATACATTTCCGTGTCGTTAATGATGAGAAGCTAAGGAAGAAAATAGAAAACCCCCCAACCTAATTGGCTAGGGGGCAATTATAATGTGAGCACTCTTTCTAGGGTGCTCTTTTTATTGTGTTATTGAAATAGCGAGCAGGGCAAGGATAAGCCCAAGGAACACCAAGACAAAGTTCATCTTTACATCCTGCCACTTGAGCCGTGACCAGACGTGGTTTGTCATAAAATCCCAAAGGACTGATATTTGCCCCTCAACATCGTCTGGCTTCTTTGGCACACCATTTCTACTCATAGAATCTCCTTAAATTGGCTCTACCACGAATATTTCATACTCTCCTTGCTTACCGTCTCCTGTCAGTCTTTGCCCACTTACTTCTGCTATACGGACATAGTAGGTTGTACTCTTATACACAAATGGTACAAGCGTCTCCAGTTCGGCGGCGGTTACAATAGCGTCAAGCAGTTGGTCTGGGGACTTGCCACCATAGGTCTGAGTACAGTCAACACTGAATCTCCACCCCCACCGCTTGGGGATTACTTTCTCATAGGTCAAGCGGGCATACTCAAGGACAGGACTCTTTGTATTGTCCGATGTACTGGCAAGCTCAATGCGGAACTGTATTGACCTGACTGCTGTCCCAAGGCTAGAGCCAAAGGTGTAGGTTGTCTCCCCGTCGCTTGTAATTGTAGACGCTGTAGTCCACGTAGCGGCAAGGGCAGTAGTGGCATGGTTGACTCGGTACTTGACTACAACTGTCTCGTTTGCCGAGGCATCACGGACAGCGGTGACAAGTTGGATTGCCAGCTTGTTGCCCACTTGCCAGTTAGCGTCGAACCAAGGACTGACGAGTACTCCAGCAGTAGCGTAGGTGTACCCTGAGACCTTCTTTGGTTGCTGGGAAGTTCTTTGGAGTGGGATAGAGTAGACCCCACCAGTAATACCGAAAAGCAGGTAATAACTACCATCATCACTGACTATTCCTGAGTATGCGTTCTTGTTATCGGCAGTTGCTTCCCACCAGCAAGTCCAACCTCTTCCATCGTATCTGGCTACTTGTGACCTGCTGGTTGACCCTTCGTAAGTACTGTCTACTAGGGCAAACATCTCGTTGTAGCCTATGATGAACTTAACAATTTCCCCACTTCGTAGTTGGGGCAGACCATCATCTAGGTCTAGCCCGACTGATTGAATGGAAGCTGTCTCAGCAGCGATGTACTTGTCAACGTGGAGACCTGCGGATACGTAGCAAGCGTCTCGCCATACTCCTGCCCCCTTCCCAGACGTTGGGTGGTTAGGCGTTTTCAGTTCAGTTTCAATCCACTTGGCGTTAGCGTAGTCGTGTGCCCAAAGACCCTCTGTAGTGGCTGCATATATAATATCGTCTCCATCGGCATCTCTATAAGTAAAAAGAGTCTGTACAGAATTGTCGGCAATGGGCAGCTTCCCTTTGGTTGCACTCACTGGTGTCGTAGTTGCTGGGTCTGTTAGTAGAAAAATTTCCCCAGCACTATCCATCCTGAATACTTTGCTATCCCAATAAATACCCTTGGTTGCACCTATTCCGTGGGTAGCATCCGTTGTTAATACAATAGTATCGGATGTATCAAGGTAGACATACTGCTCACTATCACCCAAGAAAACATAGAGATTGGTTCCATCGTGGAACAAGGCCGTTATGGTAGCCACAAAAGCATTCACATAATCATATCCTGTATGTCCTGCGTTTAACTTACCTAGAACATGACCATAAGCAGTATAAGTAACAGCGTTGCCACTAGAATCAAAGTAATTTACAAATTGATTTGCTGACTCCTCTACCCAAGCAGCACGGTTGAATGCAGCTTCAACAAGGCGAGCTTCATGAGCATTATCAGGGCTATCATTGAAATACTTGATTCGCATTTGCGTGACCCATTGAGTGCTACCTATAGCGTATTCTACATACTCGCCAACTGCTGATATCGTGCTATTAAAAATTGAAGTCCAAGCACCGCTATAATAAACCTCTACCTGTATTTTATTTATAAGTGCATTATCTCTCTCAGACCAAACCCTGACTTTATCACAGTAGCAAGCATCAGAGGTTTTTATTACAAGCCAGTCATTCCAAGTATCCCCTGCACCAATATTATCATAGGCATAAGTCCCCGTATTCTCATCATAAGCCTTAGCATCATCAGTCCAGACCGATTCTGGGTCTTCAAACCCATTGGGGGTTAAATAGCCAGTAGAAACAGTGGGGGCAGTTAGGAGAGTGGCTAAAGGGGGCAAGGTTGTGCTACTCTTGAACCTAGTGTCACAGGTAGTCCACCAACTACGTCTCTGGTGCCTCTCTTCATCCATCTCCTCAGACAACATACCGTCACGGAGGTCGGAGATTACCCACTTCGACGTGTAGGGGTCTGAGTCCTTGGTGTAGTCCCCGATGACCTGCTTCTCCGCAAACTTCGAGGACAGTACTGGTCTTACCTGCCCTTTGAGGGGGTATCTGACAGAGTTTAGACTTATCTCATGTTCTTTAACTACCATTACAACTCAACTTTTTTCCAATCTATAGGCAATATTTGTGGTCGAAGACCCATAAACAATGGGGCACCCCCGCTTAGGCTGTTTGCCCTCCCTTGCCAAATGTCTGCCTGTACTCGGTGCTCGTCTGGGTCGGTATCTGCCCTCTTGATTCTCCTGCTATGGAGTAGGGCAGCAGCTTGGAAGCACACGAAGTTGGGGTCAATCTTGCACAGGTCTGTGTCTTTGGTAAGGGTATCCTGTCGTGCTAGTCCTTCAACTCTTAGTATTCTGTTAGCAGTAATATCATCGTCCCCAAACAGACCCCCATAGGAGTGCCTATCTGTTTGCATCTCTATCGGGAATCGGTAGAAGTGAATCCTCGGGGGGTTTGTCCCTCGGATTATCTTGTACTGGTCTGGGGGTACAGGGTCAGGGTAGTCCCCCTCGTCTGTTGCTTGGGATATTCGGTAGATATACAAAAATCCAGACGGAATAGCATATTCGTATACGCTACTCTGTAGCTGGATTGAGGTGTCAATTTTCTCTACTAGGGCAGCCCGAGCAACTATGTCAATGGCTGCGTTGATTGCTTCTTTAACCTCGTCCCATCGGTATTCGTAGGTAAAGGCATATGTATCACCTATTCCAGATTCGGCAGAGAATATAGGCAAAACAGTAGCGGTACCCCCACTCTGTACCCAGTCGCTTATCTTCCTCTCTTCTCCCTTGGGGGCAGCATCATCGGTAGTTGTCCTTATCCTTGCCCAAGCATCTATGTTCTGGAAGTAGTCATCGGCTTCGTACCTGCTTGAGTCCACTACTGTACCAGTAGTTCCGCCCGTACAGGTACCCTCATACCATGTCCCGAGACAGAGCTTGAAGCAACGTTCTATAAGTGAATCTAAAGTATTTGAGAATATAGCCATTTAGTCTCCTTATGCCACCGAATCTACTACTGCGTTGGGATTCAGGATGGCTTCCACGGCACTAATCATATATCCGACTATTTTGTTTGAATCCCCGCTTGTACTGGGGGCTGTCTCTGTGTATTGCCCATCGTCGGTGCCTTCTGCCACATATAGGGCAGAGCCTCTTGTGCCCTCTGAGAGTCGTTCCCCACTCAGGACAACAGTGCCAAAGTAAGCTGTTATCTCTTGCTCGGCTGACCCATCTTCTCCAGCGACACAGCGTTGCTGTATCAACCCCGAACCTGTAGTACCTAAGGCACGATACCAGCCATTCTGGAACCCAATGGCATCCCCGACCTTTACAGCTTCTTCAACTCGGATAGTTGCGGGGCTGTCTCCGTATAATATTCTTCCATCAGCCTGTGAATCAGCGTATGCCATTATTCCTTATGCTCCCTTAATGATTTCTTTGTTGCCCCCCGAGCCATACCATAGCATTGACCAGCAGCCTGTTTGCCTGTCTTGCCCTCTTTGCGTCTGACGTGTCGGATACAATTACTTATCCACGCATCAATGGCACTATCAGACGATTGTTTGTCTATTGTAACTTTTGGCATAGTTGCCCCCTATGTAATCATCTCGTCGCCAATCTCTTTGAGTATCAAGTCGAAATAACTTCTACAGATAGCCTCTATGTTCCCCCGATTGACTGTATAATGCTCGTTTTCTTCAGTCTTGATAATGACTATAGGGGTATCTTGGTTCTTAGTACTTTTCAACTGGAACTCAACTCCGTTTTCCCACTCAAGGTCAAGTGAATATGTGTTGCCCATTACTCCTCCTCATCCTCGGCACCGAGGAACTTATCGCATAGACTAGCGATAACGTCATCGTTAATCTGTTTATCTTCTTCACTTACCTTTTTAAGTGCATCTAGAATTATCTGGTTAGCTTTCATACCAAACCAAATTTCCTTTGTGTCTGTCCATTTCTTTTCATCCCAAGTTACCCTACCTGATGGTTGCATGAACTTATCATGGATTGAGCATTTAGGTGGGTCTCCACTTATCTCTTCCACTTCACATTGGAAGCTTTTGCCCTTTTCGTCATACTCTCGATGAGGGCAACGGAAACTGTTTTTGAAGCTATATTCCTTGATTTCAGCTTCACTTGGTGACAAGGTTTCTCGTAGTTTCCGTAAAATCTTAAAAGTTACTAGGTCGCCGTCTTTGGGTAAGTTGCTTAGCAAAACAAACCGTTCTGCCATAGTTAGGTTCTTTGATATCTTATTAGCCATTTTTCTCCTTTTTATCCCCTTGAAGGGGTAGTGGGGGTTGCTTTTAGGCTCAACCCCCTAAGCCTTTGGGTTTACTGGGAGTGTAGATGTAGGTAACGAGTAGCACCGCCTACTAGACACGCAACCTTCTGGGTGACTGCTTCCCCAGTAGTAGAGTCAGATAGAGGAAGTTGGTTAGCAGCACCAAATACGAACAGGTTGGTAGCAATGTCCTGTGCAGCGTTGTCAAGGCAAAAGACGCTGGTAATCGCATCTGTTCCGTGATTGTACATTCGGATGAAGTATGCGTTGGTACCTAGTCCTGTGCCAACAATACCGATGTCCATGCCATATACTATGCCTGGAGCAGTAGTACAGGTTCCAATGTACATGAATATACCTCGGAGAGCACCAACAGTTACTGCACCCACAGAAGTCTCTATCCAGATACCATTCATTCCATCAGTAGCGGCTGATGCCGTCATACCGATAAAAACCATTGGCCTGTCAGGATTGTCCGCATAGGCATCGATAGGCGATACACCCACCGATGGAAATGTTCTTGCCATTTTTTATTCTCCTTATTAGAGATTTTATCTTTTTATACAAGCCAACGGCACTTGTTCGACCTTGCCCATTGATTTAAGGTTCAACGGGCAAAACCTATATAGATTACGACCTCAAGCAGCGACTGTACCGTTAGGATCGATTCCGTCAAGCTTCGCACAAGAGCGTAAGTCTTCAAACTTTGCCCCACAGTACCACTTAATCCGCCACCTCTGGGCATCCTTAGTCTCCAGGTCTCCTAGAGGTACAGTTTCTATACCTTTCGGGCCTTGGATACCACAGCACGCTTTAGGGGCGTAGGTGAAGATGAAGATGGTTGTTGAGTCCCCACCAGTCTTTGCGGTGTAGTAGCCTGAGCCATCAGGAAGCTCGGTGTTGAGCAAGATGTCGTCGGTGACTACCTGTATGCCACGGAAGTACTCAATCATTTTACCATATTGGTCTCTCATGGCGGTAAATTTGTCGCCAACTGAGTCAAGGTAAACGTTGATGTATCTCCGCATCATCTTGGTCATAACCATCTGGTTAGGTTCCCAGCCATTGATGAGGTCAATCGTCTCTTGAAGTTTGACAATTGACAGCAACACGGCTGTCGAACTGGCCGCCTGAGTGACCGAGTTGTAGGTTCTGTCGTTTATGTGGGCGTGCATACCCTTGAAGAATGGTGCTGTGCCGCTACCATAGTAGAAGTTGTCAAGGAAAGTTTCCCTGACAGCCCTCACCTTATCAGCGAGTACCTCACCCTTGACATCAAGGATGTTGCTCCGAGTTGACAGGATGAAGTTGTCGACATCAGCGTCGCCACCAAGGATTCTCAGAACAGCGGTGTCCTGAGTCAAAACGGGGGTACTTTCTACCCAACTTTCACCAACTCCGTAAAACTGTGCCCCAGACCTTGTAGTAACCATATCGTAGGTCAGCGAGTTGCCGAGGATTTCTACGAATGGCAGCTTCTCCAAGATTGGGCTAGGCTTTGCCAACAGGTCAATTACGTAGCCAGCAAGTTCGGTTCGAGAATATTTATTCGTTGTGTTAACTGCAACTTACTTATTCGTTGCAGACCAGACTATACCATCATCTCAGAGAGATGCCCCTTGGTAGTCGTTACGGGCTTCCTAGCATTGAGTTCTTTCATTCGCTGATAAAAAGCATCTCGAAGTTCAAGTTCTTCCTTGCTTAGTTTTCTGTTTGGTGCTGGTTTTCCAACAGTCTTCTTAGCTTGAAATTCTAGAGCCAGTTCAGCTTGAGTCCGCTTTATTACTAAGTAAGGTTTAACCTTTTTGATAAAGGTTGTTGCTGCCTCCCCATACAGACTCCAATAATAAGCTACATGACCTTTATGGGTATGTTTGTGTATGTAGCCACTAAAATCTTCTTTAAGTAATAGTAATATTTCCAAGTTTGTATTTACTACTATTACTTGGAGCTTGTAGTGAGTTGAACGCTTGGCTGGTTTGTATTTGTCTATACGAATACAACCCTCTCCATCTATAAAGCCAGCAACATATTTTGGACTAAGTTTACTCATACTAAGCTATCCCTCGGTATTGCCATTTCAGGGTTCCACCGATATTCAGGGTTTGCTATAGACATCGCTATCTATAGGGGCGAACTTCCACCCTCGGTTAATGTAAGTGCCATAGTTATTTCTCCTTTTAGATTTACTTGTTAAGCGATTCTTCCATCATTGTCCCCAGAGACTCAGATTCAGGCATTTTAGACAAATCTCTTGGCTTACCTGAACTTAGTCCTGAATCGACCGACGTTGATGGTCGCTGCCCTGTCTTCAGTTTTTCAACTTGAAGTTTCAGAGCTATGTTCTCCATACCATCTTCACTTTCAGCTTCTAAGAGTTTCCCCTCATCGTCGGCAGAGAGTTCATATTGCTTAATCAGTTCAAAGGCTTTCTTGCCCTTTCCAGCGACAGACAGAAGTTCTGCTTGTTCTTTGAAGGCTTTCTTCTCGGCTTCAAACAGACGTTCTTTAGCCTTGAATGTTCTCTTCTCCTCTATCAGCAACCTAGTCTTGTCTGCGTCGCCACCTGAATCCTCAGTAGACTTCAAGAGGGCAGCATATTCCGCTTCCTCCGTCTTTCTTTCGAGGCTGGCAATAGTTTCCTGAAGACCCTTCAGAGTCTCCCCACTGTCCACCTTGACTTTGGCAACCTGCTTGTCTACGGCAGACTGTCTCTTATTCCACTCCTCCTCACTGTAAGTTCTAGGCTTTGGAGCCTCCGCCCCTTGACCTTCCTTTTTCTCCGCTCCCTCAACTTTGACCTCTACCCCCCCCTCTGGTTTGCCTTTCGGTTCATCCATCGTAGGCTGCTTGGTCTCGTCTACCGAAGTTGAGACATTTGGTTCAGTCATCACTCCTCCTGTATTTTATTTCGATAATCGAAACGGGCATAGCCAGTCTCGGGTTATCCTGTTTATTGTCTTGCCCTCTCCCTTATTGTCTCCCAGCTAAGTCTTCCACTATCTTGAGTTCCACCTGCTGGTTTATAACCATACCACCTTACTAAAGCGGCATCAATATCAAGGTTTTGTAACCTATATGTTGCCCTAATACTTTTAGGTGTAACAGGTAACTCCCAGTAAGGGTCTAATAGTTCAACAGCTTGTTTGTATTCTGTCATCAATGGCCCCCACTCAGTCAACCCTATGTTTCTATCTACATATGTTTCCTGAGTGTCTGTCCATTTCTTTCTATAGTAATTTTCTAACTGTTCTTGGACACTCCAATCTATTACGCCTGAAGGTCGTTTTGCCAAATCAAATACATTGTAATATTCAACTAATGCCCTATCATTTGGGTCTTCAGGTAGTTTGCCAGTATCCTTAAACAACTGGAAGTCTGCATCTACTTGCCCCTTCCTAGCCGATATTTCATTCTGTAGTAGAGTGACTTCTTTACGAAAAGTCGTAGCATCCATTGACTTATCAAAAAACTCAACAACTAAGGCTTCTCCTCTAACCACCCTTTCCTTGTCAATATCCTCAAGTGTAGCAAAACCCTCAGCTTTTAACTGTTGCCGTTCAATAGTAACATCACTTCTTAATCCTAACTCAATTTGCAGTTCTACGTTACTAGACACTTCTTTCTTCTGGTAAGGTTCAAGGTCAGCCCAATTTTCAACTGGCGTCCCATCAGCTTTTGTAAGCCCACTTTCTTCTGCAAATCTATCTAACAGACGCCCTGTTGTTTCAGCCCTAACATTTACCCCTATGGCCTGTAAACCTATTCCACCTAGCCCTAACCTATCTTCACCTCTGGGTATAACATCCTTTGTCCCTGGAATGTACTGACGAACCAGTTCTTCTGTGATACCACCCACTCCTATAGGGGCAAACAAGTCATGTATCAATTGTGAAGTCCTAGATACTACACCTCCTGGGCCTAAGTCATCTATAGGTGCCCCATAGAAGTCTGTCCCACTTACCTGATTTACCATAGCTCTTACAGGAACACTTTCTCGGGAAGTAACAAAGTTAATAGGGTCTAGGACTCGGAAAGCTGTATCCATCTGCCCTGCCAAGTCCAAAGTTAATTCAGCACCTCCTCTTCCCTTAAAGGGCAATGTAGGAGAAGCAAACTCAGTATTGTACCCAAACGGAAGTGGCCCCCAATCATTCTTTGATACAGGAGTATATCTTTCTTCTGGCAAGGTTTTCCCTGTAGAAGCATAATGGATAATACTAGCTGTAGTAATCAAGAAAAGATAAACTCCAAGCCAATGCTTTCTCCAGTAACTTGCATAAGGCCCCTTAAAGGCACCTGTAGCTTGTCTTAAAAGCCCTTCAGATTCACCTATAGAGAAAAAGACTCTACGTAGTGTCTCTCTCAAAACTCTGTTCTGGATAACACTTTGGGCTGCTGGTATTGTTGAATACTTTATATTAGCAATCCGAGCTATCATTCCATTTATCTGTGCATCATTTAGGGAATAGTACTGGCGGGCAATCATAGGGGCTATGTTATTCTGAATATCTGTGATAATTGCTGATGGGTAGACACCATCAAATAGACCTCTTCTCAGAAGATTCTCTAAGTCTTCTACTAAGCCTACAATTCTTTTTGCCTTTCCTAACACACCCGCTTCCTTGGCAACTTCACGTGCTAATTTATCCATACCTTCTGGAAATATTGTGACATCCCTTGTAGATAAACCAGCTTCACTAATGCCCTTTAAGTTAATACCAGTACGTCCTTCAACAAGAGGGGTTACACTATCTAGTTGGGCAGCTAACTTTCGTCTTGTTGCTGGGTTAAAATTAGCCTTCAATACTTTTCCTGCTGTTATAGGGTATCTTGCTGGGGCTTTTATTGCTTCTATTGGGTGCCCTGCTAGTAGTTCATCCACGAATCTAGTCCATCCACCAGCCCCACTACGAGTTAGGAAGTCTATTTGCTGAAAGAAGGAAACAAACAACTTAGCTCTTTTTGGGATAAAAGTTATAGCATCAATTATAGCCATTGGGTCAACAGTTACACCTTTTATAAGGAATTTGCCCAAGTCAGGTTTTTTCCCATAGATGTTTTCAATTGAGTTGGATATCTTTCCTGGGACAATCCATCTTCTTGTGAACATAACCATAGGTTCACCAGTGACAGGGTTTTTAGTAGCAAAAGGTTTGCCCTCAAAAGCTGGGCCAACTTCGGGAACTCTCCAACCTTGAGTTATTGGCCCCCCTTCATGCGGTCTGATTAGTTCTTCACCCATACCTTTTAGGTGTGACACTAATTCCATCTGCTCACGATATTTTACGCCTTGTATTCTGGAAGTATTCCATTGCTGGTATGGGTTCCAAAACAAAGGTTCAAACCCAGCATCCCTCATCTCTTGGTAAGTAGCATTGACACGGGGCTTCTTAAAGCTAGGTGTTTTTACCAGTGGTCTGCCCTGTTGGACATCAACAGATACCTCTTTAGGTAGTTTCCAGCCTCTATAGAAATAGTCGTCAACTGTAGCCATTTCAGGGTTAAAGTCCAACCTTGCAGCCTCTTCCCAGTCAGTCAACCCTCGTAGTTCTCGGTAGATAGTCTCATATCCTTCAGGAACATCAATCTCTCCTGAGTCTACTTTACTGGGGCTGTGAAGGGCAACATATAGTTCATCTAATTTGGGTATATCCTTGGGTCTAGGAACTAACTGTTCTCTTCTCCATACTCCAATACCTTGGTTTTTCAGTTTTTGGCTTCCATCCCTAACTATGATGGAAGCTCTTCTTTTAGCATTATTGATAGCAGCCTCATGGAGTCGTAGTAGTGTCTGGTCAGGTCTCTCACCAGGGGTTGCCTTTTCTGCTATCTCTCTTAAAATATCATTAGGTTCTTTTGGTTCCCCAACCTTAGTAGGCGGTTCTGTTGGTGGAGGGGGGACTTTAGGGCCATCTGGGGCAGCTAGTTCAGTATGAGCCAACTTTGCCTCTTGAGGTGGGACACTTTCTGGTGCGGTTTGCCCCTTAACGTGAATATCTTTAATCTGTTGCGTTACTACTTTGGGGGCAACCTCTGTGGTAACACCCTTGAGAGCTTCCTTCGTATATGGTATAACCTCAGAGTAACCTTCAGTCTTGTTTACAATAAGTCCATCGTGTCCCTTTCTTTGTACAGCTTTAACTATAGCGTTGGAAGCCGCTTCTTCTTGGGCAACCATGTCCTTCCCAGCTTGTTCGGCTGTCTTCCTTGCTCTATTGGCAACACCCTCAAGGAACTTGTCCTTGGTTCCCTCAGAGATTACATAAGGGTTCTCGAGGGCAACCTGCTTCTCCATAACTTGCCCACCTTCTTTGGCGTACCAATCAGCAATCCCACGCTCGGTAGCCCAGTAGCCTTGTGGGGCAGTACCATATTCAGCGGCGAGGATTCCTACTTCGCCTTCCTTGGCGAGTCCACGGTAGACAACTCCTGTGAATGGTTGGCCTGTCTTCGGTATTGCTGTTTGGGCAGCGGAAGTTACAGAGTGCTCGATAGCAGCTAAATCGTCAAGTGACAGCTTGAACTGCTCTCTGCCCTCTTTTATAAGTTGGCTGCGTCTCGCCCAATTACGCAAGGCAGCTTCAGGGTACCCACGGAGCCTTGAGAACTCTATGCCCATCTTGGTGCCTTCTGGTATCCTTAGTCCCTCGGTGGTTAAAAGTTCCTCGGCGTCTGTTTTACCAGCAACTACTCGGAACTCTTTTTCCCAATCCGAATATGACCTTTTTGGTTGCTTTGTTGCTCTATCAATCTCTGTTTTTATAATTTCAGAAACCTTTGCTTTGGACAGAGGTTCTGTAAGTGCTCTTGGGGGCATACCTTTAGGTGCTCGTTCTCCCCCAAACAACCTAGCTCCAGTTACAGTACCTTCTCGCATAATTGTTGGTGTATAAGGGGCGATTCCTGTTGGTGGCACAGGGGGTCTTGCTGCACCTGTTGCCATAGTTTTACCATAAGAGGCGTTAAAACGAGACATTATTTTATTAGCGGCCTCGTCTGCACCCCTTCGTTTAAGGTTAATTGCTGTCCTTAATGCTTGTTCGGCATCTTTGAATATTTGACTGTTTCTAGGTATATTGTTAGCTTTGGCATAGTCAACTACTGCCTTATATTGAGGTAATCTACGAAGGTCAGTTAGGGAACGAATTATTGATACGCCTTGCCATCCCATTAAACCAATAGTACCAACCAACCCAACAAAACCAAGAATACCTTTAACGGTTTCAGCTTCGGGGGATGTCCCAACTTTCCTTATTTCTTTGAAGGGAGTTACTTCACCCAAAGGTTCTAACTGCTCTGAAAAGGGCATCCTTGAAAGAATTACTTCTTTAGGTTTTTCAACTGACTTCCAAGCTCTCTCTGACTTAGACCAGTAATGAGTTTCACCTTTCTTCCTCGCCAATTCCTTTTCTACTTCATCTAAAGGAATAGGTTCTCCTAACTGAAATGGTGTTGGTGCAGTTACTCTCCCAGAAACAGGGAAAGGTTCTCTAGCTCTAAAGAACTCCTTCAAGAATGGATTATCTTTCAGGGCTATAGGTTCAACTTTAGTCTTAGCTTCTGGAGACACTTGAGTAGGGGCAACTGGGAGTGTTCTCTTCTCCCTTGCCTTCTTCAGTATCTCTTCCCAGCTAAGTCTTCTTGTTATTTGCTGTACCATTATCTCCACTGAGTAAACGGGGAAAATCTACTGGTACGGACTCCCCGTGCCCTTGGGGGTAACTTTATAAACTCACGTTGGAACGGGTATTGGGCAAGGTAGGACTGGAGTGGGTCTATCCTCTTCAAACCCGCCACTCGCCGTTCCTCTCCCGCTTCACCTGCTTGGAGTTCCTGTTGTAATTCCCCAATCTCCCCACGCAGACGGTCTTCTTCTAACCCTATCCCTTGGTCTTCCTCGATACCTTCACGAGAGGTTGCCAAACTTTCTCTGAGGGCACCCTGCCGACGACCAATATCCCCTTCAATCCCCTCAAAGGTCTCAGGTGTATGCAAAGACTCCCACCAAGCCATACGTTTCTTATCAAACCCAGGAGCCATTTTAGCTATCTGCCCTATTGCCCATTGTCCTTGGTTGTAGGGCATAACACTTATGAGTTGCTCTATCCAAGGGGACAAGGAAGGCATCTCGGGCAAAGGTTCAGGTCGCAAGCGTTCTTGCTCTTTCTCCCACTTCTGCCTGTCTACCTGCTGCATCATCTGGGCATGGGTTACTGGGGTTTGTGCCCCAAAGTGTTTCCCTAAAGTTTTTGCTTCAGCTGCGGTCTTGGTAGGGGCATACTTAGTGATAGCCCCAATCATCTCGTTCTGCCAGCCTTCTCTTGTTACTGTAGAGTAATAAGGCAAGTCTGGTTGGACACCTTTCTCGTCGAGTAGTCTGACTGTCTCAACGGCAGCAGTATTGTAATCATCTACACTTATTCTGCCCAAAGAGTAGAGTATGTCTAAGTATTCCTTTATTGCGGCTTCATATTCTTCTGGTGTCATTATACAGCCTCACCTACACTTGTAGTTCTCGCATTAGTAGCCCCACCAGGGAGTCCACCCCCTTGTTCAGGAGGGAAAGTTTCGGGGGACAAACCTGTCTCCCCTCCAGGTGCCCCAACTCCAGGCATCCCAGCAGCCATCTTCTCAAGAAGACCCATCTCGCCACCTTGACCTTGTCCCTGTGGCATCTGGGACATCATGTACTTTCTCATCTCTGCAAGTATCGAAACAGCCCCGTCCATATCTCCATAGGTTAGGGCAGCTTCAAAGGCATCAAGGAACTTAATGGTCGGTATATTCTTTGCCCATTCCCTACTCATCTTCTCTTGCTCAAGGTTCGTGTCTTCAATACCAAGCAAGTCACCTTGCACGGTATCGAGCGACAGCATACCTCCTTGCAGGGCGAGCCTAGCAAGTTCGTACCGCTGTGCGTCATCCTTGGGCAGAGTAGGATGCAAGCGAATCTCTGGGTGCCACGTACCGTCGATGTCCGATGGGCTTATCTTCACAGCTTTGGGCACACCAAACGGTTGGTTTCGGCTAGTTCTACCTCGAACTTCGATGGGTTGCCAGCCCCCTTTGGAGTATTGTTCGGCAAGGGAAAGCAAACTTATTGTATATGCCCTTTCTATAGGTACTATGAAAGGAACTATGATGGTAGAAAGTTGAGCCTGTAGCTGGTTAATGGCAAAGCCCGAAAGTCGGAACCCAAGTTCCCCTTGGGCAATATGGGATATGCCCCCTCGCTGCTCGTCAGCTATCATCATATTAAGCAAATCACCAGCATCTTTGGGCATAGAGGGTTCCAGCAGAGGTGCAATCTTCTCGTTGGTCAAGGAGTCCAGTTGCACCGCAGCGGCTTTCTCAACTTGGTAAATGTCTTGGTCTAGGGTCTTGAGTGCCCCTGCTGACCAATAACCAAGAGGTACTTTAACCCCTCTCCGTACAATGGTCTGCCAGTCAGACATCGTTTTGTTAATAGGTGCGTACAGTTCTCTATTCGGCCCAAAGATTGACTCACCTTGATGGACATTGGTGTATTCGTAATTCTCTTGGAACACAGGTGGTTGGTCGCCAGAACGGATTATGAATACTGGACAGTAGTCCAAACCGTGGGGTTCCAGTGGTTTTGCCCATACTCCTTGGCTCTTCAGGTACACACCGTTGTTCTTAGTATCCCAGAAGTCAACAACCTCGTCATCTGCTTTACCAATCTCAATATCGTACTCTTCTTTAATCTCAGACTTGGTAGCTGTCCTGCAACTTGTTGCCCAAGAGACTCCAGTAGCCCCCTTTCCGTAGGCAACGTTGTACATATCCCAGACAGCTATGTCTATCATTGTCTTGCCCTTCTTGTTCTTATACACATATGGGCGGATGGCAAAACTTCCTCTAATCGCAATATGCCAAGCCATCTGACTCTTCAGCGAGGGCATATCGGGCATTCGCATAAAGCGTTCGTCATTTAGTGTAAGGACACCGTGCATAAAGCGTTCAACATTAACGGCAGTCTCCTGCTCTTTTTCTTGCAGCAGTTCCTCTGGTATACGAATCAGCAGCTTCGCCTCAGTCATCATTGAAATGGCTTTATTCGCAAGGTTCCTTGGGGCATTAGTAGTATAGCTATAGTACCCCCTACCCGCATTGTACTGCTTCAACCGCCAGAGTTCAAAGTCCTGTTGCCAGCGTTTTACTAACCTCTTCTGCGTTACGTTGTTCTCAAACGCAGAAACAGCAACTTTTATTTCCGAGATTTCTTCCATAGATTCTCCTATTTTCTATAGGTCTGTACATATATCTTTTCTGGCTTGGGCATACCCGCTCTAGCCTTATTTTCCATGTTCTTGAGCATTATCCTAACCCTTGGGTGCAAGTCAGAGAGGGCAATCATATTGTCTGGGGTTTCTATGACAAACTCATCTCTGCCCTCTATTGTAACAATAGCTGGGATAAGTTCCTTAAGTGCTTTTACCCCCAGTCTCCTGATGTCACCTATCGAAATTATGTTCATGTGCCTCCTATTTTGGCAGTCTTTTGCCCACTCTGTGTTGGGCAATCTCAAAGACTATTTTGGAATCCTGCCCACCCCTGCGGGACTTTCTCAAGTCCCCGCTAAGGGCGGTTTCTATCTCATTATCAGTGGAATCCTTGTTCAACTCACTTGCCCTAGAGTCTTTTACCTTGCTTGGTATATCTCTGGGCAGTACTACAAATGGAACTCTATATGTCTTCATAGTCCCACCTGTAAAGGTCATATCAAAGAAGGCAGCGTAATCGCCACTATGCCTAGTCATACTTCCATCTAGTTCATACTTAACAACGTTATCCACAGCAGCAACGGCATCCTCATGCACTATCTCGCCTTCCCCACTGAAGACGGAAACCTTGATGGTCTCTACCTTGATGGGGGCAAGTTTGCTTATGTCTATCTCAAAGGCTAGGTGAACCGTATCGCCAACGTAGTATAAATCGTCTGCCATTACTTATCCTTAAATGTTATTTCGTAATCAAGCGGAATAATCCGTACATCCACAGCGGTCATCTCCATAGCGTCTATTACAAGTGGTTCTTTGCCCCCTAGTGTTACAGGAGCAACAACTTGGAAAGCATTGATCTGGAAGGCGTTGGATTGAAAAGCAGTTTCCATCTTAAAATCCTGTTATACTCCATCTATTTCCGCAGGGGTTACTCCATCAAACTCAGCTACAGCGACCCCACAGTATTCTCCTGCCCAACCTCCTGCTGTTGTTCCTGTACCATAAACGCTCATAATATCGCCTGAAAGTATCGAACTAAAGTTTGACTGTAGTGCTGCTGTTATGAAGTCGCCTTGACCACCTGGCCACCTTAGACCAGCAAATCCTGATTGTGTCCTCTCCACTGTTCCAGTAGCCCAATAAGCAGCTAACAAATCATTAGTAGTAACATCCATAGTCAAAGGTGTAATTGTCTGCTTGCTACCTGATGTTACATTACCAATACTTTCTAAATCACGACATTCATAGGTTGTACCACTTATAAGAAAGAAAGTACCTACTTTGAATCCTGTTAGATTAGTTGCAGCCCATACTTCTATCGCATCTATAGTGCCATCGCCATCGGCTGCGTTGTCCATAATTAAATCAGTGAAAAGTGCACCAGCAGCAACAGGTCGGCCTATTGCATCCCCACCAATATCAATAAGAGCCATTAGAGTTGAACCTCCATAGAAGAGAACCTTGTGTTGATGGCTTCTATATCTATTGAATTAACTTTACTAGCTACCACAGGCGGTCTTAACTTGGTAACATCCCTAAGATTTATAACAGGCTGACTTAACTTACCCTTTAGTAAAGAGACTGTATCCTTATCAAATATATCAAGAAGCATCTGCTTTATCTGAGTTCGTGTCTCGTCACCATCAATAACTAGCAAGTACAAAAGGCACGGGTTAGTTTTCCATACTTTAGGGAGACCATCCCACCAAACATTGTAATCAACTTGGTCTACAGGAGAACCTTCTGTATTTAACTTCCCCTTATATCCCCTCAGAAATTCCTTGCTTGTTTCATCCTGGTAGTAGATATGATAGATAGCATAGGTCTTATCTGTAGGTTGGGGGATAAGGTCAAACCTTACCTTCCGATAACCTTTATGTATATGAGTTCCTGATGGTTCAAATCTTAATATCATCCAACCTTCACCCAATCAGGATTCCCAGTTACGAATACCGTATTAGCCGTAGTAGCCCAGCCTATAGCTTTCTGGAACTCACCTGTTGTTAATTCTGTGGAGGTAACATCACCTGCTGTATCAGGGTCTATAAATACAGGTGCCCCTACAGTTAAGGCAGGGAAGGCTGCATCTGCCCTGATATGTCCAATAAGCATTATAGTAACACTGGCATCTTCGTTTCCTGCTACTACAACTATTCCTGTCATTGGGCTTATAGTAGCTTCTGCATTGCCTCTAGCCTTTTCCCATTTAGTATCCGCTACCGCCAAGTATACCGCTTCGCCAAAAGCAAGGTTAATCCCTGCTGTACCTACTATCTGGGCTATTGATACCCACTTGCCATCGGCACTGAGGGAATTATCTACTACAATTCCCGTATTCTCAGCTAGGGTAATATCTCCACTAAAATTAGCAGCTTTGACGGTAATGTCCCCAGCCTCATCCCATTCGTACTCTGTAGAAGCACCAATCTTTATTGTAGTTGGAACTGGAGACCCTACTGTTCCCACCCTTGTCCTAACTATCTTAATCCAGTAGCCTGGGGCGGTATCTCCCGAACCCGGGTCTCCATTGTTTGTCCATGTAGCCGTAATTTCTGAAACAGACCAAGATACATTACCGCTATTCTGGAAACCCTCTGTGCCATCTGATGGGGAAAACGGACTCCAGGTGGATGAACTTGTGCTATACCAGAAGGTCGCAATGACATCTTTAGTTGCCCCTGGCCCCATAATGACTTCAATTTCATCGAACCGAGTAGCAGAACCTACAAAGATAGCATCATCATCATCTGCAAATATAGCTATTCCGTCTAATCCATCAGCCCAAGTAGCTCCACCACCTGTCTTTCTCCCTGCATAGGCATCGGGAGTTGATTGGTCAGGTTGTGTTGGTGTTGCAACGTGTTGATGTATTGGTTTGACCTTACCGATAGTAGCAAGGGCAGCTACTTCACCTAAAGGAGTGCCCGTAGTTGAAACTTCTAGTGAATGAAAGACAGAGGTCGCTGCTTGCACAGAGGCATCAACAACCATCATAAGTCCTTCAAGTTCTTGCGCTACTGTATTAGGAAGCACCCTATCTATATTTAAGTGCCCAGTACCCTTTGGGGTTATGTGCATAGATATATTTGTGTCATCGCCTACTACGGAGATAATAGGTTGGTCGCCAATATCAGCATTGGTTATGTTTATATTGTTTATCGCACTAGCAATCTCAGTGAAGGTTAATAATTCATCTGTCCCATCACCCAAGGCCTGCCCATTGACATTCATAGCCTGTCTTAGAGTTATAGCATCATAGGTACCGATTGGTTTATCAGAGAAAGCAGGACAACTATCACCTTCAACTAGGATAGCTCCATCAAAGTAAGTACTGGTATTACCATCAACAATTTCTAAGTAACTTCGGAGATATGCTGGACTCGCACCAATGGCTAAAGAAGCGGTGAGCCATTCCCAACCTGCTACTTCAGTGTGAAAAGTTGATGAAGCAGAGCTAACGCCATCACCAAGTCCAATGAGGGCTCTTGCGGCAACTGTGGCATATACCCAGCATCCAAGCGTAACCGTTTTACTAGCATAGGTAGCATAGCCAGAATAACCCTGATAAATGTGGCAATCAGCTCCATTACGAGTTAATAATGCAGAATAAGTGCCTATCTTTGCTTGAGTAGAACTTCTGCTTACAGTTGCGCTACCACCAATAAGTGTCCAATCATCTGGTGGGTTTCCAACCTCAAAGCTACCATTCTCTAGTAGATTGGTTTCATTATAATTATGCCTATCAATTCCAGTTAGCTCTTGACCATTCCAATCAAAGCTTGCTCCAGCAGTCCCAGTAAGAATGGCTAATATCTGTGCTGGAGTAGCAGCCACTATCCCACCAGAAGCTAATCTAGCTGGTATTCTTGAGGCTGCCATAGTAATAGCTGCTGGAATATTATCAGTATCGGCAGCTATTATGGAATAGGCATCGAAAAGAGCATTTTCAACATACCCAGTAACAGTATGGTCAGCGTTCCAGTTCGAGGGACGAACTAGAGTAGTATCTGCCCTATCTGCCTTACTACTTACAAAAGTATGGGTAATCGTCATTTATTCTCCTGTTTAGAAAAAAGTTACAGTTGCCTTTTTCTTCATACTTGGAGTATATCCTATTACGTCTACAACTCCATAAGCCAATGCCTTACAAGCATGGTTATTCTTATCTTCGGGGACTTCCCCAATGATGTTCCCAGCACTGTCTGTCCTCCACCTATAAACTTTGGTCATCCCATCTATTGGATTAGGGCAACCCCCAAACTCGGAAATCAGCCCTTGGCATTTAATATTAACGTGCAAAAGGGCTTGACCTGTAAGGGGACTGACAATCATCAGTCTCTTTACAGCTTCAATGCCGTCTTGAATCCTTATCCTCCGTGACCTTAAGGGAACTCCAGCTTCCTTCAACCAGACCTCAGCGGGAGCAGCCATAGCCTGATGCTGTGTCCCCGCTATGTCGATTGCCCCACCGATGACCCTGTTCCACCAAGGTTTCTGTTTGCATACTTTTATAATATCAGAGGTCACAAGACCTCGCTCGTATATTTCATCGATAATGTATAGGGACTCTCCTCTTTTTTGGGCAACTAGCACAGAGTAAGCAGAGGCATACCCAGGGTCAACGAATAGCTGACACTCTTCGATGGGGTCAAACTCGTATCCGCCCCCAGTCCCGACGTGTACGTGATTCCTGAACTCGTTGAACACAAGTCCCTTGGGAGGAGTGGGCACTCCACCAAAGCGTTCCATGAACCACTCTTTGGACATAGAGGCTTCAAGTTGCCTTATCTCTGGGTCTTCTTTGCCCTCTGGGAATATATGAATATTTGACCAAGTGGGCAGACTAAAAGAGACCATATCTTCATCATTCACACCCTGCCCACGGCTGTACGCCTCAACGTACCAGCCAAGGCTCGATTCAAAAGTCCCCGACAGCAACATCCATCCACGTTTCTCGGCTAAACGACCTCTTAGTCTCAAGTAAGTCTCATAGTCTATTTGGCTTGCCTCGCATACGAGTATGCCATCGGGGGCTTCCATAGCTAGTTTTCTTGGGTCTTTACTAGACTTAGTAGCTATCCTGAAACCTCCTTCGACCATTATTTCTCCTGGGTCAACATTCTTGGATGCAGTGAAACAAATGCTCAGTTGGTCGAGGCTTTCACAAATATATACAAACTCAGCTTTTGTACGTTCATAATCAGCAGCAACTAGCCAGAACAACTTTCCATAAAACATTCTAGCAAGTAGGTCTGTTGCCGAAGACTTCGACTTGCCAGAACGTTCCCCCCCTGCCACTAGACGTATGCGAGCTTGGCAGAAGTGTATTGGTTCTTGGTCTGGGGTAGGTATATATCCCAACCTACTAAATATCTGTTGTAGTTGTTCCTTCGTCGGCATTTGGTTTCTCTGTTTCTGGTTTGCCCGCTTTCCTCAGTTCCTCCAATATCTCGCTCATCTTACTGTCCACGATATCTAACTTGAAGCTCTCCTTGAACTCTGGGCGGTAGGCTTTCAGTAGAAACATCAGCGGTATAAAGTTCTTATGATGTCTCAGGTGTTTCTCAATATCATCCGCCACGACCTGTCGGGCAGCTTTTACCATATTTTGAAAGTCTGGGTCGTTGGTTGACCAAGCATATACTCTTGTTGGGTCTACGCCCATCTTTCGGGCAGCATCAGATATAGTCTCACACTCTCCCTTTGATAGCATAGAGAGAATCTTGTACTTATAATCAATAATCTGTTCTACTGTGAACGCAGGAAGCCTGTATGTCCCCGTCTTGGGGCCAGTTTTCTTACTTCCTGGGCGGTTGGGACTTCCAGGCGGGCGTCCTAGTTTTCTTGTTCTTTCTATCTTCTTTCTCCCTGTACGGGAATATGGAATCGTAGTCTGGTGGCATCCCGTGTTTCTCTATAAGCTCTAGTTCCTGTGCTGTAAAGCCCCCAGATTGATTTCTAGGGGCATTGAGCGAGTTTTTAGTGCTATAGGTTATTAGAATAGTTTTCCCTTACGGAAATCGCTAGGGTACCTATACTTTTCCTCGGGCAAAGGCTTAAATGGGCTTCTATTATGAGTGGGCGTTATCCAACCAAGTTTGACTGGTGTTATTGGAATAACTATACCTGACTCCACCCCACAGAGAGGGCAGAACACGGGGTCAGTACATTCATAAAGCCTCCTATGTTCAAACTCGTTGCCACATTTTGGGCATAACCAATCATATCTAGGAATTTTAGTTTCCTCCTAGCTAAATCACCGCAAACCTGTTAGTTTTCCCCTGCCAAGGCTCAAGGAACTCCTGAATCTCATCCAACTGAGGCTCGATGAAGAGCAATTCCTCGTCTTCGGTGATGAAAAGGTTCAAAGCGTGGAGTTCAGTCCACATTATGCCGAGGGCGAGGGCAGACCAAGTGGGAATACTGAATTGCCCCGCCAAGCGGAGGGCATAATCATCACAGTCATATACCTCATACTCGGAGTCGTACTTGTTTGTCCCGTCTTGGGCAAGGAATAGGGCAATATCATCATACGAGCAGAGCAAGTACCGCTCTTTGTCGCTCAGATATAAGTGCCCGTCGGGAAACCGCTGCCTGAAAATAGCCTCAATTTTGTGCCTAGTGACCATCTTGGTGCTAGTGGGTAGCAGGCGTTCAGGCTCGACGGGTGTTTTCTTCTTAAACCAATTACACATGTCTAGTCTCCTGCTGGGGCATAATAGCTAGCTGTTACACTATCCCAGTTGTTAAGGTCTCCTGTCCCTTGGTCACAGGGTATCCATATAGGGTTAATAGGATACCAATACCAAGGA
>SDBV01001900.1_pt1 | contig 31382 bp, 19 predicted proteins | sample 2277081 | NCBI WGS metagenome assembly SDBV01 (sample SAMN10402039, study PRJNA504765) | marine sediment metagenome | isolation source: marine sediment core GS10_PC15, 223 cmbsf | place: Arctic Ocean: Southern Knipovich Ridge | collected 2010 | reverse complement strand
TAGTTCCGAACTGCGATCTCTGCTGGCAACAAGGCTTGTTACAAAAGAATTAGATTGGAATTCACTCAGCATGTTTCTTGACAACATGTATATTGCAACCCCTGCAACACCATTTAAGGAGATTTCAAAACTAAAAGCCGGCCATTATATGAAAATAGCCAATGATGGGACGAGACTCGAAAAGGCATACTGGAAACTGGATGGGCCGGTTACTTATGAAATCCCCGGATCACAAGACGAAGCCATTGAACAGCTAACCGATTTGCTAAGGGATTCGGCAAGACTGCAATTAAGGGCAGATGTCCCATTATGCGTTTTTTTAAGCGGCGGCATAGATTCAAGCGCGGTAGCAGCTTTCGCGGCGATGGAATCTTCGCATCCGCTTCGCTCTTATCATGTTTTTTTTGAAAATTCAACATCCAAGATCGACGAACGAAATTATGCGCTTTCAGTTGCCAAAAGATATGGAACAACACACTTTGAAGTGGCAATCCGCAAGGAAGATTTCCGTCAGCTAATACCAACACTGATATGGCACCTCGAAGAACCGTTTGCAGATCTTGCCAGTGTGCCAACATACGTCATTTCCAGGATGGCAAGCAAAGAAGCTACGGTTTGCCTCAATGGCAGCGGCGGAGATGAGCTTTTTGCAGGATATTCATATCACAGTTATCCTGCAATTATTAAACGAAAACTGCTGGATAGGATGAACAGATTCGGCGTAGAGGGTTTACTGCGATCGGCCCTCGGAAGAACAAACAGTTCCAGGCGATGGGCAAAATTATTTCCGAACTACATAAATAAATCCTTCCAACTGTTACCTGATGACAAAGGCCATTCTTTCCAAGGCGATCTCATAAACAAGGTTCTGGCCACCGATATTGATGGATACCTGCAATCCAATGTCCTGTTCCTGCTCGATAAGATAGCGATGGCTGTTTCACTGGAAGGACGCGTCCCTCTGCTCGATCATAGGATCGTCGAATTTGCTTCGCATCTACCCTCCTGCTGGAAACGCAAAAACGGAGAACAAAAATATATCTTCAAAAAAGCGATGGAACCTTTTCTTCCCAAAGAAGTTATTTACAGAAAGAAAGAGGGATTCGGCGCACCTTGCAGTGACTGGCTATGCCGGGAAACCAGGTCGATACTGGAAAGCATTGTGGAAAATGGCTTCTTGAAGAAGACAGGCATGCTTGTAACCGAAGGCTTCAATTTAGCTGCGATGAATAGTTGGGATTTATGGAAAATTTCCTGCCTGGAACTATGGTATCAGATAATCGTAGAAGGTTCGGAATGTCCAAATGGCGTCACGCTGAGGGACTTCGCATGACATTTGACCTGTCTCCTGAAAGAATAAACTTCATTAAAGTATCGCTAAGGCACCCTTTGCAGTTCTCTATGTTCTGTTTACGGGGTATCGATTATTTATTCGCTGCACTGTATCGAAAAACGGCGAGATATATCAAAAAAAGAAATCTGCTTAATAAACCGATGCCTTTTTCTATTACCGACAAGACGACTCCATCAGAACAGATGGAACATGATTACAAGTTAGTGCTAAACAGACTCCCCGGAATGTTTTTTTCTGCACAACCATATCGTGATTATAACAATATCAAACTGGCTAGTGAAACTATCGAAGTTGCCAATAGTATTAATTGGAGTTGCCGCTTTCGTGATCAGGAAGATTCTTTTGCTCTCAATCGCTTTGGATGGCTGTTAGACGCAATGCTCAACAATCCTTCTGCAGTATTGGCAGAAAGAGCTTTGCATTGGATGCAGGATTGGATCGATGTCATGGGAAGCAATAAAACTAACTTGGCCTGGGAAAGCTATTCAGTTGCAGAAAGATTGTCCAATTGGCCATTTTTACTGCGAATCATCGAATGCCTTATCCCAATTCCCGAGACCGTGATTACTAAGTTCGAAAAAACGCTAATTTGCCATATCAACTATTTGCTCGATCACCTTGAACTCAGCGGGACCTCTATAAATAATCACATATTGAACGATGCCCGGGGGCTCTATATCGGCGCTGTAGCGATAGGCGATTTAACCGCGTGTAACAAAGCCAAAAAAATATTCTATGAATGGACGGAGAAGCTTATTGGACCCGATGGCATGTTAAATGAACATTCGTCGCATTACCAGTTTCTTATCTGCCAACGCTACGAACAAGTCTTATTTGTTGCCTCTCATTTAGAAGACTCTGATTTTTGCAAATTCATAGATGTTTGGGTCGAACGTATGAGACAAGCAAGAGATTTTTGGGGGGTTCGTACCTCAGATGGACAATGGAATTATCCGCTGATAGGCGATATATCGCCAGATTTCACACCGCAATGGCTAAGTTCAAATCCAACAGGCGGGTGGTCAACACTAAAAAAATGGCTCGACATCCCCTGCTCTGTTCCAAGCGATCGAGACAATAAGCGGTTGATAGTATTCGATGACAGTTTTATTCGTTATGATACTGGCGTAGTAACAATATTTTGGCATATTGAGACAGAAAACAGCACTCTGTCAAACAATCATAGCCATTACGATTTGGGGAGTTTTGTGCTTTTCTACAAAGGAAAGCAGGTTTTCACAGATAACGGACTTCGTTCATATCTCAAAACGGACTCCTTTGGAAAGTCGGCGTTGGCACACAGCACAATAACAATTGACGGCTTGGGAGCGTATTGTCAGGACCGGTGGATAAACCAACTGAAGGGCTACAGACAACAACAAGCACAATTCAGAAAATCGCAATCTGACAACCAATTGGAAATAACAATAAAGACAAACGGTTTTGCCCGGCTGACAACTCCGACAACATGGGAAAGAACTTTTATCGTCAACGACAACGATCTTACTATTGTTGACAATATAAAAAGCATTAAAGGAAAACACATTAAAGCATCTTTCCAGCTTGCTCCTCAGATCGAGGGCATCGCCAGAGATAATGAGATTGCGATTTTGTTCGACCACAACCAGATTATGTCGCTTAAGGTTAACAATTTTGATCAGAGTCAATTTTCAGTTATCAAGGGCAACACAGACACACAACAAGGCTGGCATTCAAAAGAATACGGCACACGTTTATCAGGCACAACAGTGGCACATCAATATTTGTCGGATGGCACGAAAACGACTAAATATGAAATAAGGTGGCAAAATGAATAACAACTCTCCTTTGGTAACATGTATAATACCGTCTAAAAATCGTCCGCAATTGGTAACACGTGCGGTGACCAGCGCTCTTAACCAAACCCATAAAAGCATGGAAGTTATCGTAATTGATGACTCAACAGACGCTAAAACACAGAAAGCCCTGTGTGAATCAGGTACGCCAATCAGGTATATTAAGAACGAAATAAGCAAAGGGGCACCGTATTCGCGAAATGTAGGGCTCCACGAAGCCAAAGGCGAAATAGTAACATTCCTGGATGACGATGATGTATGGATGCCAAATAAAATCGAGTGCCAGTTGAAGTTGATCAAGAACAGCCCGATAGTCGGCTGCAATTATACCACGATAATAAATGGCAAAAAGTATTACGTAAAATCTCCAGAGACAGTAACCTTTAAAAATATGCTCTACAACAATTATCTTGGATCAACCAGCTTTGTGATGCTGGACAGGACTGTGATAAAAGATTGTTACTTTGACGAAACCCTTGAAGCCGGCCAAGATTGGGATATGTGGTTATCTGCCATGAAGGCATATAATATTGAGGAAGCAAAAATTGCTTCGGAATACATGGTTGATTATAACAGCGGCAATCACTTGAGGATTACCAATAATTCTGCTGAAGCATCAGTGCTTATGTCAATTTACAATAAGCATATTACAGAATATGATGACTTTGATTCATGGATGTTTGGGTTGTGCATGCTAACGCCTTATAACAATTCCTTTATACTGAAAGCATATCGTGCAATAGCAAAAACGAAGGCCAGAGGCAAAGGTTTTAGGTATTTCATTAAATGCCTTTTGATGAGAATCTCCAGAAGAATTGAGGTTTATTGAGCAAGAATGAAAATGCGAATAAGACTAAATACGATCTTTTACTTCATTTTGGCCGCGGACTTGTTCCTGTATCTAATTCTGTTTGACGGAGCTAACGAGTATTTAAACGGCAACAGCATAGCATACTATATGATTTTTTCGTTGTGTATATTGATTACTATAGCGATCAATGCGAAATTGAAAAACATTTTCCTTGAGATGCTCATAGCCGTAACTTTAGTTTTTTATCATTTTCGAATACCAATACTATTACTTCCCGGCGTGCTGACAGAAATGGATAACATTCCCATATCCGGCAATCTGGTAAACAGTAAAATGCTGGAACTGTGTTATCACTATCTAGCTCTGTCAATTGCCATCATTATTTTCAATCCTAAAACAGGTAAAATACAGTGTCATATTAATAAACACAAAGCAAATAAAATCATGCTTTTTGTCACTACAATTTTCCTTTTCCATATAATATCACTTGAATTTTTAAGCAATGGGTTTGGTGGCAGATCGACGTTTATGGGGGTTTTTAATATAATCCCCAGTATTCTTAACCCCTATCTCGCCATGTTGGTTCTGATAGTATATATTGTTTCTGCCGGTAAAAATCTTTGCAGAAGCCATAAATATTGGGCAATCGCAATTATCACCATACAAACTGGTTATGCTTATTATTCTGGAAAGAAAGCAGCGATACTTCTCTTGGTTTTGAATTTTCTTATCGCCAAAATGATTTACCATGGACCGATTAAGGTAAATGTCAAAAATGCAATTGCAGCGATAATTGTGGTTCCTATCTCAATCGCAGGCCACTTTTTTGGCAATTTGATGAGATTCTACCAAAGAGATCTGTTTGGAATGGATGTTGTTAATAACACCGTTCAGATGGCAAGAAACTCGTTCAATAACATATTACATTCTTTTAGCCATAGAATAGCATATTTCGATTATTATGTTGAAAAATCCGAAAACGATCTTTACCTGCCATATATATCCTGTGAATATTACTTCAAAGCTATAGTGGATAAAATGTCGCCCGGCTTTGACGTGTTTGGCGTTTTATATTCAAGTAAAATGCTTCGATATGCGAGGTTAGGAAATATCTCTGGAGTATCGAATTCTGAACAAATGACTCTCTTTGGAGAGGCCTCTGTAATCTTTTCTTTCTTCTCAATAATTATGTTTATTGTTATGATATTGTTTTTTAGAATTCTGATCGAAAGACGACCGACAGACGATCCTTTTGTGAATATATTCTATGTGGCAATTATTTTTAATGCCTACAGTAACTGGCTTCACGGTTTTGGTTTTGACATGTTTTTTTGCATAGATGTGGCTTACAGTATCCTTTTTTTCTTTTCTATGGTATGCCTTTGTCACTTTAGTTTGCACAAACGAAAAGAATTTTTGATAAAACAATTAGACGAATAAACGATCCCTGTCCCAGATAATATACATATTGAAAAAATTATGCCAGCACCTTACCACATCCTATACATACAACCATACGATTATAGATCAGGTCCGCACCAGAGTCTATATGAATTGATATCGAATCTAGATCGAACACAGTTTGTACCGTCAGTGGTTTTGCAAGAGCAGGGTCAAGCGTCCGACGACTTCGCCGCCCTTGGTACCGCTGTTTATTTTGATCGTGGCATCAAAACCGTTTTGCGTTCTTTTTCGCCTTTTCATCAGTCGAAACATCTGATCGATATGATTTGCTGTGCCAAAAGAATTGCAAAACTGATTACCGAACAAAAATTCCATCTTGTACATATCAATTCTGAGGCATGCTGGAGTGGCAATCTGGCCGCAAAGATCGCAAAAACGCCGGCAGTATCACATTTACACGGCCTGAGTGTCCTGTCACCCCATCTGGTAGGACGGCTGACTACCTGCCTTTTAAACAATCTCAGCAATATGCTCATAAGCACCTCTAATGTTGTTAGGGATTCTTATGTCAACTCCGGCGCGCGTGCTGAAATGATCCGAACGGTTCACAATGGAATTAACATCGACAAGCTCAATCCCAGAGAGGTCGAACCGACGCTTAAGGCCGAATTAGGTATCGATCAAAACATTCCGTTGGTTGGAATGATCGCAAATTTTGACCCGCGAAAAGGACATCATGATTTCATCGATGCTTGTAAGCATGTATTAGAACAGAACCATCGTGTGCAATTTGTCATTGTCGGCAACACTGAAATGGTAAATTGTCCCGGCTATTTTCAACAAATAAAAGACAAGGTTCTGAGTTTAGGAATTGTCGATGCTGTTCATTATACCGGTTTGCGCAATGATATTCCCAATGTATTAGCATCACTTGATGTTGTTGTTCAGCCGTCGCTGACCGAAGCAGGACCGATTGTTCCCATAGAAGCAATGGCAATGGAAAGACCTATTGTAGTAACTGATGCGGGTGGAAATTCTGAAGAGGTTTTGGGTGGCCAAACCGGTATCGTAGTTCCTATTGGCAACACACAGGCAATGTCCGACGCCATTATTAAATTACTTGTAGATAATGGTCTGGCAAAAAAATTCGGCGTCTCTGGACGCCAGCGCGTACTAAAACTGTTTACAAATAAGATTTACACGCATAATATCCAGCAGATATACAAGGGCATACTTACAACTGACATTTAATTAACATACAAGCAATAGCACTATAAAACATAAAGGGTTTAGATGTATATCCTGGGACTGAACGCCTATCACGCAGATTCTTCGGCAGCTTTAATTAAAGACGGACAACTTGTAATCGCAGTTGAAGAGGAACGGTTTAACAGAGTGAAACATTGGTCCGGTTTCCCAGCAGATGCGATCGAACACTGCCTGAATGCCGGTGGAATAACCGCCAAAGACATCGATTACGTTGCCATCAATCGGAACCCAAAAGCGAATTTGTTAAAAAAGATAGCTTATGTTCTTACCAAAAGGCCCTCAATGTCAACACTGAAAGATCGGCTCCAAAACAAAAGTAAGATCGGGAACATTGCCGATGAGTTTCAACGGAAAATGAGGAAAGATAGCAAATCGAAAGCAAAGTTTAGATTCATCGAACACCACAGGGCACATCTTTCGTCAAGTTTTTTGGTTTCACCTTTCCAAAAGTCAGCTTTGATTTCCGTCGACGGCTTTGGGGATTTCTTAAGCTGCATGATGGCAACAGGAAATGAAAATGACATCGACATCTTAAACAAGGTCCCATACCCACATTCTTTGGGGATATTTTATCTGGCAATAACACAGTTTCTTGGGTTCCCGGCTTATGGTGCCGAATACAAAGTGATGGGACTTGCACCCTATGGAAAACCGGCATACATAAATGAAATGCGAAAGATCGTGCTGATCAAAGATGACGGCACATTCAAGCTCGACCTCGGATATTTCAAGCATCATAACAAAGGCGTGGACATGGCATGGGAAAACACCGCTCCGACTATTGGCTGTGTTTTTACGGATAAACTCATAGGACTGCTGGGACCGGCAAGAGAAAAGGGAGACCAGATCACACAAAGGCACAAAGATATCGCAGCATCTTTGCAGGTCATGTATGAAGAAGCATTTTTTGTAATGCTTAATAAGCTTTACGACATGACAGGATCGGACAATCTCTGCGTAGCCGGCGGATGTGCAATGAACAGTGTAGCCAACGGTAAAATATTTGACAAAACAGAATTCAAGAATGTTTACATACAGCCGGCTGCCGGGGATGCAGGCGGAGCAATAGGTGCCGCGTTCTATCTGTGGAATACCCTTCTTGGAAACAAAAGAAACTTCGTAATGAAACATGCTTACTGGGGGTCTTCGTTTGGCGAAGACGAGATATCCAAAGAGTTGGATACGCAAAGTGACGAAATTAAAGCACGGAACTGCTCTGTAAAAAAACTCAAAGATGCCGACCTGTATAAACAGGTAGCCAGGCACATTGCTGACGGCAAAGTTATTGGATGGTTCCAGGGAAAGATGGAATGGGGACCGAGGGCCCTCGGCAACAGGAGCATCCTTTGTGATCCGAGGCGGACGGACATGAAAGAAATATTAAATATCAAAATTAAAAGACGCGAATCCTTTCGTCCATTTGCCCCTTCAATATTGCGAGAATCGGTAAAAGATTGGTTTGAAAAAGATTGCGATGTCCCGTTTATGCTGCAAGTTTTGCAAATCAAAAAAGAAAAACGAAAAGAGATACCCGCAGTTGCTCATGTCAATGGCTCCGGACGCCTACAAACTGTAACGGACACGCAAAACCCGTTATATTATGATCTCATAAAAGAATTCGATAAGATAACCGGCGTACCTATCCTCCTAAACACATCGTTTAATGAAAACGAACCGATCGTCTGCCATCCTAAAGAAGCCTTAGATTGTTTCTTACGAACAAATATGGATGTTTTAGTGTTGGGCAACTTTATAGTTGAAAGAGACTAAAATTCGCGTTGATCTTACCAGATGAATTTAACTGCCACAAAACATAGCGACCAACCTTACCGTCAGAAATTGAAACTGGATATCTGGCTTTCAATTTCACCTTTGGTTTTAGCTGCGTCATTGGCCTGCCTGCTGATACCGACTCTTTTTGGAAACAAGAAAGTTGATTTCGAAGATGCTGCCCTCATACCCGAAGCCAGATCGATCTTTGCATCGATAGATGGTACCCCTATACACTCTTCGGGCCTTAGTGATGAGGTTTTGGAAGCTTCACACCGCAGAGGGCTTAGTGAGCCGAACCCTTTGACCCAAGCAACTACATGTGGTTAGGAATGCGGGAAAACACTTACCTGGTAACATTCTTGATTACGCTGCTCGTAATTGCTTTATATTTCGTTAAAATCAGGCTCATACCTGTTATCCAAAAGCAGCCTATTGTCTGGGGAGTGACAGAAACCGTTACCCTAACAACGGTTATGGTCTTTATCATCATCTTTCTGCGACCGATCAACCAATTCATCTATTTTCAATTCTAATCGCGATTCCTACAAGGAAGGCTTGTTATTTAGCTGGAATTTCTGTAAAATCGGAGTTCAGGCAGTTTCACTTTAATTTTATGATTACTACGAGGAAACCATGAAAGTTTCTATAATAACCGTCTGCTTCAATAGTGTATCGACGATTGAAAATTCCATCGTCAGCGTTACGGGGCAAAAATACAATGACATTGAATACATAGTCGTAGATGGCGGCTCTACTGATGGCACACTCGATATCTTAAAAGCATATAGCAATAAAATACACAAGATCATATCCGAACCGGACAACGGCATATACGATGCCATGAACAAGGGCCTCGAAATGGCGACCGGATATATCGTCGGCATGCTAAACAGCGACGATTTCTATTATGACGAAAATACCATCTCAACCGTAGCAAATGTATTTAACGACAAACAAGTTGACTGCTGCTATGGCGATCTCGAATATGTCGACCCTCGAAATACAAATATGATCACCAGGAAATGGACTTCAAAGCCGAATTCTCCTGACATTTTCAGAACCGGATTTCACCCTCCACATTCGACTTTTTTCGCACGAAAAGATTTATATGTAAAATATGGCAACTTTGATCCCAGCCTTACCATCTCTGCCGATTACGAACTAATGTTGAGGTTTATAGAAAAACATAAGGCTAACGCAATATACATACCAGGCGTTATGGTTAGGATGCGAAATGGAGGCGTAAGCAACAAGAACATCTTTCAGATCATCAAAGCTAACGCTCAATGCTATAAGGCGTGGAAGAAAAACAAACTTCGTGTTTCCCCTATAACAATTATAAAGAAACCTTTATCTAAAATATCTCAGCTTACTCATGAGAAAATTTAAACAAATATTCATTCCAATATCGGTTTTTCTTGCAGATTTCGCGTTAATACTTCTCTCGTTTATACTCAGCTACTGCTTCAGGTATTGGTTCGACATCCCCCCAAACCGCTTCAGCCCGTTCAAAGAGAGCTTCCTTCTGATTGGATTAATTTACATTTTGGTTTTTGCATCAAGAGGCGTATTCCGCCAGAGATTTAGCTCACATTGGCAATTGGTGAAAATAGTTTCAAATGGAATGGTACTGGGAACACTTTTGGCCTTTGTATTCATGTACACATTCAGGCTTAAATGGCAGGCTTTCCCAACAAGTATCTTATGTTTGGCAATTCCAATAGGCACAACCCTGATCTCAGCTGTAAATATCGTTATTTACAGACTCGCAAAATTATTGAAAACCAACATTGTAATCGTTGGAGGTAATGAAACCGAACAGGTTTTTATTAATAGATCGCAAGTTGATATCCATAGAGCAAATAAAATAGAAGATATATTGCTTTATAAGGATATCGATGAAGTGTTGATATGTGAAAACATTCATAGCGATTCGCAACTCAATCTCTTGATATTCCTGCTAAACAAGCTTCATATAAATGTAAACTTCAAACCCGAACTTTACAGGGAGCTTCTTTCGGAAAATATGACGCAAGGCAATACTCTTCGTTTTCTTGCAACTTCACTTGGAAGGAAGTCAGACCTTGAAGAGTCCTTGATTAGGTCGCTTGATATTTTAGGATCCCTTGTTTTGCTGATCATCTTTGCGCCTCTTATGTTAATAGTCTCTATAATGGTCAAGCTGACGTCTTCAGGACCCGTATTCTATAACCAGCAAAGAGTCGGAAAAAATGGTAAACCTTTCACGCTTTATAAATTTAGGACAATGATAAATGACGCCGAAGAACTTTCCGGACTAACTCCTGCTATACATGACGATATGCGTATAACAAAAGCCGGAAGGATACTAAGGAAGTCAAGACTCGACGAACTACCGCAAATATTAAATATATTGCAAGGCAAGATGAGTCTGGTTGGACCGAGACCAGAGAATCTTTATCGAGTCAATTTGCACAAAGCACTACAGGGTTTGAGGCTCGCTGTCAAACCGGGACTAACCGGCCTCGCACAGATCAGAAGTTATTATGACGTACATCCAAATCACAAAATAAAATATGATTATCTATACATACAGAGAAGATCTCTATCGCTCAATATCTACATACTGATAAAAACGATCCCCGTTGTATTCTCCAAAAAAGGCTTGTAAGATCATAGCTTCTTGTATATAACAACTTTCTTCTTATTTCCACGCGCATCGACCCACACTGGACTATTCGGCTGTGACAATTTGGAAACACTTTCAGGGTCATCGCTCTTGAGAATAATATCGACCAGATAGTTGACATCTTCTGGAAGATTGTCTGTCATCTTGACCCTCCTGCGCTCCGCGTAAAAAGCTATACGCCTGTCATACACAGCGATAACCTCATCGACAGGAGTGTTCATTCTTAACCAGTCAGCAGCATCTCTGTAGCCCTGCTTCTCTATACGGGCAGGCCTGAGTAATTTTGGAATACATATTCCTATCCCGATCAATAGTAATGTCACAAACCAAAAAGACCGTTTGTCCTTTGGGTAATCAACTCGTTGTTTGCGACCAAGCCAATCACCCACTACACGCAAACCAATAGGAATATAAAATACTGTAACAGCCACCATAGGTAAACACCATCTTTGGCTGACATGAGGCTGAACATAACAATATCGAAGGATCACAGAAGACATATTTGCTAATATAAAAACCGTAATTAAATAGCGATCCTGAAATTCGACCTTCTGATGAAAATGGCTATAAAGACCTATTAACAAAAACAACATAAAAACCCACATCAAGGTCTCGCCGGTTTTATTGAATATCCCTGCAAGAGCCTTTAAAACATCGCCGGGCAGCATTTCAGCCGTATTAACAGCTTCGATAACATCTCCTTTAAACCCGTCACTTTTATCAGGCAGAATATTAGAAACCGGTTTGATAATATAGTTGCGAGGAATAACATGCCCTACGCACTTCATGTAGGGCACTACGGGCATAGCGAAACCTATAATTAATAACGCAAGTGATGCAATGATCTTAATTCTGGTTACACCCCATAATTTCGGCCTGCATAAACTTAAAATTACCCAAAGCGACCCGTATAAAACCAGTTGTGCGCTCTCCGGGCGTATCAGACAGCCTAATCCGGAGCTTAAACCGACAATACTAAAAGCCCTCCATTTCCCATACTTGATCGCCCAAAGCAAAAAGAATAAACCGATTGACAAAAACATAATATACGGCCATCCCCTCACAACACTGCAAGCAAGCTCTGCCGGATAGGGAAGAAAAATAAATATCAGCAGTGCTAAAAAACTATCCCGGCTGCCGACCAATAATTTACCGATGAAATACAAAGGGATAAAAGCCAGCAGCATGCACAAGATAGTCACAAACTGCGCAGAGTGTATCCAGCTTAATGCGGATGTGCCCTTTGTGAATAATTTGGAAAGGTCATGAGTTACCATTATCAAGAACGGATAGCCAGGCGGATGCCACTTTATAATTTGGACAGGATTGTCGGCAAGCTGCTGTGCCCTCTCAATATAACCGACTCCGTCTTGCGATATCAGAACTGTTGTAAACGCCAGATAAAAACCTATCGCAGAAGCAATAAGAAGCAGAACCGTAATCTTCTTAAAATCATTTTTTTCAAATAGTCTGGTGGCACCTGACATATCCATAAATTACCTCCTGAACAAAAATTGCTTTTAGCAACTGAATTATACCTGTTTTTGTCAAACAGTAAAGGTTTTGATGTACATCTCATCACCCGTCTTTGCTTTTCAAAAGAATCAGATTGGGGGGAGGTATCAGCTTAGAATGGGCTAAATCAGGCACGAATCGCTGGATATGGATGTGGACATCCGTGATAAATCGTGGTATATATAATTTCACATCAACAGGATAGTCTAAAGCAGGATGCTGGAAAATTAATATGATAACTCAGAATAAACAAATTAATAACTTTACAAATGTTCGAACCGGCGGATGGAAACTGAAGCTTAACAGCAGATTCCCGGCCGATCTTACAAGCAAACTGCATGATAAATACGTGTTTGACAATGTACGCGGGCCCTTTGAAGAGATCACAGCATCTGACTTCGCACGGACATATAAATGTTCCGCCGGGTTTTCAGGCGGATCGGAAACTGTCTATATCAAACATTATCTACACCGATCCTGGGTAGATTTCGCAAAACATCTTTTCCGCAAAAATCGTGCACGAAGAGCCTTTGATGCTTCATTAATGCTCGAAAAAAATTCCCTTAATGCACCTGAAATAATTGCATTGGGACGATCTGGATTCGGATCGATAGTCTCAAAAAGTTTTCTTATTACAAAAGAAGTAGAAAACGGAGAATCAATCTATCAATATCTGACAGAAAAGCTAAGCTGCCCCGGCGACCACCCTCCCCGTGTACGCCATCAGTTCGTAAGGCAACTGGGGGATACGATCGGAAGAATGCACGCCGCAAGGATTTTCCACGGCGACTTAAGATCTGGGAATATTTTTGCAAGGATGCAGGATGGGAACTGGGAATTCTTCTTCCTGGATAATGAAAGAACACAAAAATACTGTTGGTTGCCGCCTTTTTTGCGAATAAAAAACCTCGTCCAGATAAACATGTTCCTGTTTGGTGTCAACAATACTGATCGAATGAGATTTTTTAAAGAATACCTCAAACATAATCCTCAGCTAAAAATCAAACAAAAAGATTTGCTAAGAAACATCATCGCAAAAACCAGTCAACGCCTTAGAGGAAAAGTCCACTTGAGCTTTAACGAAAATCCCCAATCAACTTACTTACCAAAAAAACTTCCGTAATCAAAGACGATCGATCCCATATCAATCGTCTTTGCATCAGTTACCCCCCTATATAAAAACTGCTTCCAAGCAATGCAACATGCCTGATGTCAAGTTCACGAAGGAACCTGTCTTTTGTTTCATTATCCCGGAATCTTTATCTTGCATTCTTACAACAACTTGGTACATTGACCTTACTGTTAATTGTCTTGCCAATTGGAGCGCGAAAAAAATTTAATCTTCTTATTAAAACAGGATGGGCCAAAACATGAGAATATTAACTGCTGGTGACAGCAACTTTTATCAATGCATGGTCGGATTGGCACAAAGTATCCGCAAGCATTATGGACAACAACTAATTATCTATGATATTGGCCTGACCGAAGAGCAGAAGGATAACATTGATGCCGAAATAAGAAAAATAGACATCGAAGCCGATTACAGCGGATATATAAGCCATCGTGACACCAACTTTATAAAGACGACTCACAAGCCTTTTTGTATTAAGCATTATTTTGAAAACGATTCGGAACCTTTGATTTACGCTGATGCCGATTGTTTGTTTTTACAACAAGTTGAACTTGACGGCTTTGATGTCGCAGTAACAGTAAAGCCAAAACGTAAAAGAAACACCAGTAATTACTTTAACGGCATTATCAATGCTGGCGTGATCTTTTTCAATAAATACCCAAAGGAACTCATTGAACGCTGGATCCAAGAGTGCTCCACGGGGGAGCATACTGACCAGAGTGCTTTAGCAAAAATACTTTCAGAAACAATCGACTGGAAAGAAACCGGGAAAGTGTATGATTGGCATGGCATTTCCGTCAAAACATTACCCATCGAAACTTATAATGATTATTACCTTCGATCGGGAAAGATATTCCACTTCAAGGGAGACCGACACGAAGATGAAACCTACAATATGCTTTTAACCGCTATCAATGAAGGTAAGGATCCATATAGTCTATTTAAGAAGGGACCTAAAAACCCTCTTTCTAGGTTTTTAAAATCCTTCTTATCTCCGGTTAAGAAATAGAATTTCTGCAAAACAGGACTTCGCGATGAAAATTAAAGCAGACTGGCAATCATATCTACATAAACTGCGTCAAGAAGAGGCTGATATACTTTTTCGTAACTGCCCGAAATTGATATTCAACGATGCGCTTGAACTTGGAGCAGGCGATGGTTTCCTGAGTCAAATTCTTGCCAAATATGCAAAAAACTTATTGTGCACCGAGATCAATGAAAAGCGGCTCTGCCAATTTGACCTGCCAAATATACGGTATCAAATCCTCGACGCTGAAAAAATTGACGAGACGCTCGATGGACAGAAATTCGATTTCATTTTTTCTTCAAATCTTTTAGAGCACCTACCAGATGTAAACAAGTCACTTAATGGGATGTATCGCATATTGACTGACGACGGTGTTGCCATCCATGTCTTGCCCAACCGGACATGGAAAACAAGTACAACCCTTTGTTATATTCCCAACAGAATAATTATGACGATTGATAAGTTTTTTGCAGGAAAATTATTCAAACGGAAACCTGGACACGAATTCGGACAGACCTCTAAAAAAAAATACGGCGGCAACAATCAAAAAACAGGCAGAAAAAAACAGTCCCGTCTAACCAAGCTTTTTTTACCAGCCATTCATGGCATATCCTCTAATACACTGCAGGAATTCTATGTTTTTGGCAGTAATCCATGGATACGACGATTCCAAAACGCTGGATTTGACATCGTTACTATATATAAAATGCCCTTCAATTCGGGCTACGGATTTGGCTTTAAGAGTATTAGGCGATTGATGGAGCGGTTGGGTTTGAGTAGTGGATCGGCTTTCGTCCTTTGTAAAAAAGGTCATAAAACCAAATACAACCACATCTGGTCGGCTTAAAGCGAGCAAAAAACATCTCCGTATTCACCTCAGAATAACCCCCTCGCTCTATGTATCAAGAGAGCTATCCGCCAGCAAATCCTGTATAATCGACTCTGCCCACACCTTGTTTAGTCGTCGCCTAAATTTTCTTTCTGTCCTTTTTCGCTTTGCGGGGTTTCTGTTTCCAACAGGCCTCGTTGCATGGGCCAGATGAGTTACATACTTTGCCATTTGTGATGACGGCATTTCGATCGTCTTAAAGCCTTTGGCTAACAGGTCATAATACAACTGCTTACCTGGAACAAAACCTTTTTCTCGAGCCATCAAAAAATGAAGGTCTTCTGCACGCAAAACTTCAGTTCGATAAATACTGCATATTGTTCTGTTGTAATACCTATACTTACCATGTTTTCCATAGCTGTCGGTCAGCCTGCGAATATGGGCTTTATGGTCAGTTGCTTGCTTTAGCCATAGCTGCCAGCCCGGCCGCAACTCCAACTTGCCGGAACCGATACACGTAACAGAAGAGTCTTTTTCAAAACAACTCATAAGCTCGCCAAGCCAGCCGTCATGTAAAACAAACGTATCCGAATGCATCGACATAAAGTATTCCGTCTGGCATTCTTCAAACGCAGCATCAAGCGCATTACCATGAGCCATCCCGCCGCTATCGTCATTGCAATCCTTCCGCTCGATCAGCTTTATCCAATCAAGCGAACGAAGGTACTCAACAGACTCATCTCTGGAATCATTGTCTACTACGATAACTTCATGCGGATAATGCGTAAACTTCCGGATACTCCGCAAACAAAGCCGCGTAAAATCAAGAGTCTTATAATTTACAACACAAATAGTAACCTTCAAAGGTGCTAGACTCGAGTTTGACCTCTGCTCGCTCACTATTTCGCTTTCCATAATTTCAGCATTCATCAACTATTCCAAAAACTATTCCATTCCGCATAAAAACATCACACATTAGTCTTTAGTTGCAAGAACAGCAAGTTCCGGACCCCATTCCCTCTGCTTTGCTCTCAGCTTATACCAATATTTTCGTTTCTGGTAGAAATATCCTTTTCTTGGAATGTTTTGTGTAACTCTCAGTCCAGCCTCTTCAATCAGTTTTGCCAACTCATCCTCTTCAGAGAATAAATAAGAATGAACAGACTTTTCCAGATCAAGATCATCCGTCTCCTTGGGAACTATCGCAAACAATGTACCGCCCGGCTTTAGCATCTTAGCAATATTCTTCAGGGCTTCGAGAGGTTCATCAAGATGCTCAAGGCAATGCCTTGTGTAAATAACATCAAATGCATTCTCTTCGACAACGGTCTTTCGAATATCGGCCTGAATAACATTTCGACCTTTCATCATGGCATACTCGACGGTTTCATTGATGATCTCAAGCCCCAAGGCATTTTTAAACTTTTTAGCACCTCCGAACAATCCTGTTGAACACCCTTTTTTCAAAAAATCCAATGTCCAGCCGTCCCTACAACCAACATCAAGGATTTTGACATCAACCGGATAATCAGGATCAGGTCGAACAAAAATAGGATCTGAATGAGCAAGTTCACCGCCAAACATCAAAAAACGCAAAAGCTCGGCACCTCTGCCTGTAACCAGACGATTGTTATCATGCGGATTTGACCGCGGCGCCTGCCTGTTATAAAACTCCTCATCTGAATCGTGTATTACCCTTTTGGGTGAAATAAGCTTCATATCATTTCCTGTATAATAAATCAGTTCGATTTAAATTGCTGACAAACTTTTAACGGGTTACCTCTTGATATTCATTTTCATATATATCCTGCAATACTGCTCTGGCAATATCATGCGAATATTTTGTCTTAACTCTCTGGGTCGCATTTTCAGACAACCGCTGCAATTCCTCCGGACTTATATCGGCCATCTTAACCATTGCCTCGGCGAGCAGATCACTTTTACCCGATTCTACTATGACACCAACTTCCTCGTCGATTATTTCAGAAATACCGCCAGTATAGGTACCCACACATGGAAGCCCCATAGCCATAGCCTCCAGCATCGCCCGCGGCATACCCTCGGAAGTAACCGAAGACATAACAAAAATATCCATCGCTTTAATGCATAGCTCAACATCCATTCTCCTACCAAGAAAATGGATCTTATCACCACAGCCGTGCCCCTCGGCACGTTCGACCATCTTCTGCATCAAAGCACCATCGCCCACGAAAACCAGATGACAATTATCCCTTCCTTTGCATATCTCACTAAAAGCATCGATCAGATGCTTATACCCCTTCATAAAACTGAATCTGCCGACAGTACCAAAGACTGTCGCATCTATCGGCAGTCCAAGCGACTCCCTGGCTTGTTGTTTTGAAAATTCAACATTTGTAAAACGCTCATAATCTACTGTGTTATCCAGCACCGTAACCTTTGACTCATTAATACACCAGTTGTTTTCAAACAGGTCTTTTTTGACGGCCTTTGCAACAGGCAAGAGCTTATTTACTCGCCACAAAAACAAGAGATTGGAAACCTTCCTGCCAAAATTACGAGTTCTTCCCAACCCGTGAACATGAGCAATAACTCTAAGTTTCGGCAAAAAGATGCCCGCCAAGGCGCCGTATATAGTAGGCTTATGAGAATGGCAGTGCAAAATATCTATCTCATTTTCTCTGAGAGCTTTGATTAACTTAAGAAGAACCTTTGGTTGTGGAGTGCGAAATCTTTTAACATCCGTAAAATGCTTGACCTTACACCCCGCTTTTTCAAAATGGTTCTCTCTCTCGTCTTTTCCAAAAAGAAAATAAAACGAGAACTCAAAACGATCATTGTCCATTTGCATCAGCAGATCATTGACTGATGTAAAATTGCCCGCATACCGCAGGTCAAGAACTGCCACTTTGATCTTTTTTTTCTCTTCCATTAATCCATTTAACCTTTCACGATCTGCGTTTCATAAAGATTGCGATATAGTTGACAGCTTTCCATCAATTCACTATGCGTCCCCTGTGCAGCAACTCGACCTGCGTCCATAACAACGATAGAATCTGCCGACATAACCGTGCTAAACCGATGCGCGATAACAAAGCATGTCCTCCCCTTCATAAGTTCCGAAAGCGCCTTATTGATCTTTGCTTCACTATCGGCGTCGATCTGACTCATTGCCTCGTCAAATATCAATATCGCAGGGTTCCTTACTATCGCCCTCGCAATAACGATCCTTTGCAACTGTCCACCGCTAAACCCCGAACTGTGTTCACCGATCATCGTATCATAACCGTCTGGCAAGGGTTCGATGAATTCATGGACATAAGAACTTTTCGCAGCTGCCACGATCTCTTCAATAGTAGCTTCGTCTTTGCCGTAAGCGATATTAGCGGCAACAGTATCGTTAAAGGTCACAACATTTTGTGTTACCATACCTATCTGATCTCGAAGGCTTTTCAATGTAGCACCGCATATATCATGCCCGTCGATCTTGATCGACCCGCTATCGGCATCGTAAAATCTCGGTATTAAATTAATTAAAGTCGTCTTACCCGACCCGTTAGGACCTACAACTGCAACCGTTTGCCCGGCCTTTATCGAAAGGGTAACACCGTTTAAAGTCGGGCCTTCATTTCCAGGATAAGTAAATACAATATCATTAAACTCGATCGCATCCTTTAAGGCACCGATATCGACCGCGTTCGATCTTTCATACTCGCCCGGAGCATCCACAACAGCAAACACCCTCTCAGCCGCTGCATTGGAACTTTGAACCTTGTTCCAAACATCGCTGACTTTCCGGATAGACTCAGCAGTCGTCCCTAAAAGAACCAGAAGAAGGAAGAAGTTACTAGGCTTCATGTCAACGCTTTCGCCGAATATCCAGTAAACACCAATAGACAACGCAGCAGAACACGCTATCATGCCAAGAACATCCATGATCGGACCTGTCGCAGCCTCCACCTTGGCGACACGAAGTACACGCCGTAAAAACTGCTGATTGATCTGGTGATAATCGTCACTCTCACGCTGTTGACGATTGTAAACCTTTACAACACGCAACGCTCTCATCACATCCTGTATCTTACCAAGCATCAGGGCACTGCTTATCAAAGAACGGCTCGTCGCCTTTTTTATCTTTTTACCAAGCAACGCCAAAAGAACAACCGTCACCGGCGCAAGACCAAGGAAAATAAGAGTAAGTTTGGTGCTTATGATCATCGCGCCGCACAACGTACCCAGCGCCTTGAGCGGTTCGCGAAGAGCCTTACCAAGCAGTACCTTAACACCCTTACCGGTAGTCGCAGTATCGCCGATGATACGGCTCATCGTATCGCTGGTACCCTCGGATGAGAAAAAACCCACCGGCATATTCATAACATGACTAAATGCCTCTTCACGAAGATGTGCGATCGATATCTGAACGATCTTCTCTGCCAGGTACTTCTGCCAGAATGTAGCAAAGCATCGTATCGTAGTAACTACCGCCATCACCGCGATTATAAAGTAAACCGAACGGGCACGGTTTGCCCTGGCCTCATTCCTGGGCATAAAGCTGATAACATCCTGAACACGAAGAATAAGATTGACCCTGAACTCATTGGCACCCTGCTCAAAACCCTGTTTCGTCTGTTTGAGAAAATTATCTTCCGCACCCTCAACTTCCGATAAAGATGATAACTTGGTTTTCAGTTCAACGCCGCGGATATCGACCGATCCGTCTATCTCGTTAAACCTTTTCACCTGAACTGTAACGCCCTCTTTGTCAGCCGCAACAGCAAGCTCTTCAAGCAGCTTTGACGACGGTATACGCCCAACATCGTCGGTCACTCGCGATTGCCCGGCACCGATTATCTGATCGTCGATCTTGAATCCAAGTTGCTCGGCAATGCTTTTTTCCTCGACATTCGTAACACGAAGATAATACGAAATGTCATCGTTACCGGATTGAAAATCGGTCCGGTCAGGAACATAAAAATCAAGACCGTAAACCCAGTCGCATGTCTTCCTGTCGATCCATCCGTGCATCCCCTCTTCGTCCATCATCACTTTAAGAAGCGGACCGATCGTCATAAAACTAAGCGTAAACAAAATGGCAACAAGGACCGCAGCAACGACAACAAGTACAAGACGCGGCCATTGGGGCCAGACATACTTGAAGATACGCCGGAAAGATTGTGTCTTATTATCATCCATGAATTATCGTACCTGAATATAACCAAAACGAGAAGATAGCACAAAAACAACAAATGGTCAAGCCAAATCCCTTGCCAAAACAGCTCCCAATCTGTTACAAAATACTGCCTAAATGCGTTTTGAAGGAATTAATACAGATAAATAGGTCAAACGAATGGATCATGATCTTATCACACTAAAGGGTGTCGTCCTCAGCTTCCATCAACTCAAATACTAGAAACGCGGTTTTCTCACTCGCTTTACCCGAAGCCAAAGGCTTGATAAGCTCGACAAGCTCACGGCTGAGACTGATCAGCTTGTGGGTGTTATTGAGAAGCGCGCTGCATTTACCGGAGATCGGCTCAAGCGAACTAAAGTATGGCATAAATTCTTTAACGATCTCCCGCCTGGCAAGGATGTTCACCAGCGAAAGGAACCGAGTCTTAATAAGCCACTGACCGACAAGGTGCCACATAACCCTGTTAGACTGATACATGATCACCATAGGACACCCCGCTGCAGCAACCTGTAAAGTTGCGCTTCCGCTCGCGACAAGAGTAAGATCGGCCTTCGCACATGTCGCATCCACAGGATCGGTCGTATAAGTACATTCAAAATGCTCGGTCGTGGTCCGTCTAAGCTCTTCAAGAGCTTCCTCGTCAACCGCACACGCCAGCACTTCGATATTCGGCCAGCGCCGCCTTAAACGAGTGACGACCTTTTGCATCGGAAGCCATAAATTCTTGATCTCAGCTTTACGTGAACCGGGTAAAAGTGCTATCGTCGCAGAACGCGGATCGAAATCGGCATAGCTCTTATAGCTATCATTAATATCGATCGCAAGATGATCGAACACCGGGTTGCCGACAAAAGTACTATCGACATTATAGCTTGAGAACCAGTCCTTCTCGAACGGCAGAATACATGCAAGCTTATCTATCCGACGCTTAAGTTTCCATATACGCCACGACGCCCAAGCCCATAGCTGCGGAGCAATGTACCACAAAACCTTTATACCCGCCTTCTTCGCAGCCTTTGCAATATGGAAGTTAAACGCGGGCGAATCGCATACGACGACAATATCGATAGAATTCTCTTTCAGGTACCTGCCGATCTGCCTGATGAGCTTAAAGTAATACCCGATATGCCCGAAGGCATTATATATCATCGCCGCATTTTGGACGGTATCTTCCAGAAGCTCGCACCCTGCTTCTTCCATCCGTTTGCCCCCAACGCCGACAAACTCAAACTCCAGCGGAACAGATTTTGGTTGATCGGCCTCGGACTCCTCATCCGAAGCGTTAGAAGCCGCCGACGCGTTCCGCGCCTCAACCGTTGCCTGTATGGCCTTGATAAGATTAGCGCAGTGCGCATCCCCGCTCGCTTCGCACGCGCTTAAGAAAATCCTTTGTTTGCCTTCAAGCTCTGACATATATCCTGTCCGCTTAACCATGTATTAAGCAGAACATTATAAAGAATCGAAAAATAAAGTAAACCATGAAATCAGCGTCGCCTTTAATAGCACAAAAAGGGCTTTTGTAGAAATTCCTGTCTCATGGCCCTAAAAGTTTACGCCCTGGGTGGGCGAAACATGTCAGCCCGGACATAAGTCCTGGAAAACCCTAAAAGTGCCGCCAGACTAAGAACAAAGTAGATTTGATCCAAACCACAACAATTTATAAAAACGCCTGCCTTTTGTCATTCCTGCGAAAGCAGGAATTCACGTGCAACAAAAAGAAATGTATATCGTAGGGTGGCACGGTCAAACTCGTTTGGCCGTGATTGACCAATAACCCTGAAAGGTTTAAATAAAATGTTAATCCAACCCGTCATTTGAAATGCACCGCATATCTAATGTGGGCAATAGAAACAATGCCGAAGGAGATATTGCAAACCAAACAGTTGACAGAAATAGAAATAGCCTACAAAAACGAAACCCTCTACGAACAACACGTAACCGCAAAAACACAACTTATAAACAGCAATGACGAGCTAACCGCAATACACGCAATAACAAACAACGAAACAAATACCGAAGCGGCAAGGCTGCGAACCCGATGGCAATAAACTTCGCCGTTTTTGCATTTTTGGTCATCGTTTTTAGCCTTTAAACGCACCTTTCCTCGTTTTTAGCCCAATAGCGGGGACAGTTTTTAAAATTGGGTTTGTTTTTTTTGGCGTTTTTTAGCTATCTCCTTAATTCATTACTATCGCTTGGCTTACGGCGATTTGGCGATTCTCAAATTGGGTTTGTTTTGCATATTTTAGTTTTTAGAGACCCAGATGGTAACCATCAGACTTTACCAGAGAGGGCGTCCGTCTTTGTTGCACTACGACGCGACAGGCAGATAGAAAGCGTATTTAGATTTTAAAGAACTGCCTGCTGGCGAGATATGATCTCCTGACCCTGCTTGGTCGAATTGCATTGTACCATAAAAAGCTAAGGAATCAAGGGGAATTAGATAAATATCTAACTTTTTTTTGCGAAACAGTTGACAAGGTGTCTAAGTTGCCTAAAGCCCCAAAAAAGGAACCCGGTTCCTTAAGTTGCGTCCGATCCATCGGGGCCTAAAGGCAGTTACAACTGTTGCATTTTGCCCGGCTGGCAGGTAGAATCCCATTTATATTATCGTAAAAGGAGAACCCATGAAGGTCGTAGCTTTTAACGGAAGCGCTCGCAAAGCGGGAAATACGTCAATACTGATAAAGCATGTCTTCACTGCCCTTGAAAAGGAAGGCATCGAAACGCATCTGGTAGAGTTGGCCGGACAACCTCTCCACGGATGCACCGCATGCTGCAAGTGCATCGGAAACAGGGACAAAAAGTGCGTCATAAAAACCGATTCAATGAACAACTATCTCCAGATGATGGACGATGCCGACGGCATCATCCTCGGCTCGCCGACGTACTTTTCAAACGTAACGACAGAGATGAAGGCACTGATCGACCGAGCGGGATATGTAAGTAAAGCCAACGACGACATGTTCAAACGTAAGGTCGGTGCCTCGGTAGTCGCCGTCCGCAGAGCAGGCGGCATGGAAGCATTCAACGCGATGAACCACTTCTTCCTGATCGGGCAGATGATCGTCCCGGGCTCAAGCTATTGGAACGTAGGAATAGGACTAAAGCCAGGCGACGTCGAACAGGACGAAGAAGGCATCGAAACAATGAAAACGCTCGGCCAAAACATGGCATGGCTCTTAAAACAGATCAATGAATAACAGCATAAACATAATCGAAGTCAAAGAAGTTACAGACACCCTTTAGGGCCCATGTCAAACCCTTCAACGTAGCGACCCCCCTGTCATCCTGAAAAAACCTTTAGCCCTGACAAGGCCTTCTGCCCTGAGCGAACTTTAGTGAGTCGAATGGGTAAACGAAGATTGAGCGAAGCGGAATCTCGCAGAAGCTTTAGCGAACCTTTTTGTTTTCTTGCTATCTTTATGATCTTAGTATCAAAATTTAATTTTCTATTTCTAAGTATTATCATCCTTTGGTTATTAAAACTTGCTAGGGAATGATCACGGTAATGCTTTCGTAAGCGGCGTCTATTGCGATCGTAAGCGTGCAATACCTGTTCGAAGCGGTTAAAGCGAAATCATCTGATCCGCTTGAACCACCTGACGGTCGTATTTGATATCCTGCTCCGCCGGATACGGACGATCCACTGCCGCCACCGACACTACCGAAATCAACAGAAAAGTGGGAGTCCCCTGTTATACTGAACCGCCAACCCTGAAAGGTTCCATATATCCGGGAAAATTCTGCGTAGATAGTGTCGAAAGTGCTCGTACTATACATCTGAGCATATACGGTAGTGTAATCCTTGAAAGTCATCTTCTTTTCAACTACTGATTCTGCTATATGATATAACCTGAATCTGGCAGGATCGGCAGTGTTAACATTGACCTGGGAATTTCCCATAAAGTCCGTCTGTCCTTTAGCATAGAAGTCCAGCGTGGCACCTGCAAGCAATTGTATCTCAGCATCATCGGTAACTAACACATTGCCTTCTACAAGGATAGTTACATTTCCATCGATCTGGATAATTGCTGTGCCATCGATCGTTAACGTATCACAATGAATGTCACTGCTGATGACCGTAGTTCCGCTGCTGTATGTAACATCTCCTATGCTTGCACCTAAGCCAGGCTCAGCAATTGATGTCGGTACGTCAACTACCGCATCAAGCGTGCCTGCGGTTCCATTGAACTGCCCATTCCAGGGACTTGCGAACCTAATCACAGTTCCGGGATCACCACCGGGACCAACGAGTATATCAGCATTTACAATAGGGCCATTCTGAAACAGAACCTTGTTATTAGCTGTACTATTGGTTGTGAAGGTCGGTTGTCCTAAAACACCATCTACAACGGCATTATTTTTAAATTCCAGATTGTCCTTAACCGAAACACCGTATGCGCTGCCGCCGGCGATGCTGGAAGCGTCCATTGTGATAGTTGTATGATCGGTTAGGCCGGTGTAGTCTGTTGTTATATCGGAATTTTCAAACGCTCCGAGCCGCAGAACAAGATTCGTTCCTGGAGCAGTTACAGACGGACTTGTCGGAGAAGCGGATTGACCGTTATCTGCTGTGTAATCGACGATCGGGTTGGATGTGTCATGACCTGTATATCTCATCATCCATGCGTATGCTTCATGATCACTACCCCAGGTAAACGTGTGAGCACTTGACTCGGCGGCGTCTGCCAGCTTCCACCATGCACCTAATGTTACTGCTGACGAACTGTTATTGATATCGATCGCGTTCCATCCCTCGCCCAGAGGAGGTGATAAATATGAAGATTCATTTCCTGCAACGGAAACCGCGGCGATAAGAAGGTCGTCCTCGACGATACCGGAAGGAGTGTTTATAGCAACGGACGTTGCAGCGGTGCTTATCTTGGTCCCGGTAGCTCCTCTTATCATTAGAACATTGGCAAGAGCGGCAACATCTTCGGCAGTCAAAGTCTGATTGTAAATATGAACATTGTCAAGAGCGCCATCAAAGTAGTACGTTAGAGGCGTTATTACCAAGTCGCCGCTTATCCAGGTACACGCGCCGAGGGCAAGCGGTTCGTAGTTGCCAATGCCGCCTGAGGTAGTCCCCAGACCGCCGGTATAGGGATCCGTATCGACCTCTAAACCGTCGAGATAGAGTTTCATACCATCCGAGCCCCAAGAGAACGCTAGATGGTACCATATATTGGCCTGTAGCGCATTCCCTGACGAAACAGAATATCCGTCGCTGGTGTCCTGCATACGCGCTTTTACACGGGAAGACTCTACATATATCGTCAAATGTCCACCAGTGTCGGCATATTGGGAATCTTTGGAAAATAACTCGCCCCGGCTGCTGACATTGCTGGCATTAAACCATAAGGATATCGTACCGTTATCGATCAGAAAATCATCTGAATGGGCAATGGCGATATAGTCATTACTCCCGACAAAATCCAGGCCTCCTCCAATAATACCGGTTATCCATTCATCGCCATCCATATTTGTCAAAGTTCCGTGGTTATCGCCACCGCTGCTGTCTAATGCCGTCAAACCGGATGCATCATCCAGCTTCCACATTCCAATACGACCTAGTGTATTTGTACGGAGATAGGCGGAAGCTATAAAATCCTTGTCCTGCCCGAGTTGTGCGGAATTGATCATGGTGATAGCTGTTTTAACAAAACGAATGCCATCGACGCCGTCTGTAGCAATGACCAGCGGCGTATCAAGATCGTAAGCATCGTAACATGTTAACTGGAAATTACTGACCGGCCCTGCCAGATCGGAAAGCGAACCAACCAGCCCGAACTGAACCATGTTGCCTGCTGAGACTTCGTAACGATACGTCTTTTTGTCATTAGCTTTGAATACTATAAAACCGTTGGCTGCACCTGACTCACTGACATCTATGATCCTTATGGCAGTTCTAAGGTTGTGATTGATATGGCTGGTAAGGACCCTTCCGTTTTGCAGAACTTCGCTGCTTTGGATCCTGGAGTCCCAGCCTTTGTTTATGGCGGTTATCTGCGGCAGCAAAACAGCCATGACCACAACCATGATCGCAAGAGCGATAACCATCTCGACCAGCGTAAGGCCCGTTTTAAGCTTTTTAAAGTTCAAATCTTTATCAGTCATTCGCTCCCTCGTAGAACATCCGATAATATTAATATTAAGTATCAACTCCTAAAACGGCTTACGATTTTATATCGGGAATAATACCCGGTAGCTTTAGCACATATATCCCTAATTTAACCGGGGAAAATCACGTATATTCATCAAGGAAGGGGAATAATTAAGAAACCATCAAAGACGGATTGCTGGGAGGGTGAAATTTTATAAAAAACCAGGCAAAACCTCTGCCAATCGCCTTTACCAGAAGATGGGCTTTACAAAAAGAGAAACAAAAGTATATCGCCACAAACTGTAACATTATGTTTTGACGGATATGCCTGTCACGCCGTTCTGTGGCAGCGACCTGTGACTTCGTAGCTCGTAAAGCCAAGATGTAAGTTTTCTTCTCGCGTCGAAGTGAAACGAAGACGGGTCATTACCATATAGCCAGAACATTCCATCGGCGTTTATCTAATCCCGGATTTTTCCGATAACCCTTGACAAACGGACTGAATTTTGGTAGAATGGGGCTTGGTAAGCACATAACTACGCAGTATTTATAGCTAAAATAACAGGGAAATCGTTATATGAAAAAAGCCAGCCTCTTGATAAAAACGGCCTTGTGTTTTATAAGCTGTGTATTGCTTCTGTCCAGCCATGCGCAAGGATGTTCTCTCGCTGGAGAAATCAGTGGTGACTGTCAGATAGATATAAATGACTTACGTATAATGGGCTCGCAGTGGCTGGACTCGGGCCCAATACCCGCCAATCTTGACGAGCTGGGAGAAGTCAATTATGGCGACTTTCGGATCCTTGCCGGCGACTGGGGCCAAATTGGAGAAACCGGTTCTGTAACGGTTAATATCTCCGGCACGATCCCCACAGGCGGCCAGTGGCGTGTTGACGGCAGCGGCCCGTGGTATAACAGCGGAGATACTGCCAGTGATATATCCGTAGGTGCACACACGATCACATTTGCCGATGTCGCCGGCTACGACAAACCCGCCGACGAACCTGTTACCATAACCTACGGAGGCTCGACAACAGTTGAAACATTAGTAACTATGGCAGCATCGGTATGGGAATATCTGTATGACGGTTCTGACCAGGAAACCGCATGGCAGGTATACGGTTTCGACGATGGTTGGGATTCCGGACCGGGCCTGCTTGGTTTTGGAAGCAAGCCTCCACCGGAAGTCACCGATATCGGCCCGCAAGTCGTTGGGCAGTTCACAGCGTATTTCAGACATAAGTTTAGTATTTCAAATGTCTCGGAACTTACGGATATCTCCATCGATCTTAGATACGATGACGGTGCAGTAGTTCATATAAATGAGCAGGAAGTAAACCGCATTGAAATGCCAACCGGTCCTATAGACTATGAAACACCTGCAAATGGCTCCACCGATGACGATAAGTTAGTTACTTTTAGCGACGACGCTAGCACTCTTAGTGAGGGTAATAATATCCTGGCTGTTGAAGTTCATCAAAGGAACTCCACAAGCTCGGATATTATTTTCGATCTGAATCTGGAAGCCACCAGGGTCATTGGCGGCTCTGGACCGGCTGTCGTTAACGCAGGAGCATATATTCAGCAACTCGGCACACTTGTTGTAAATATTTCGCCGCCGGCAGTTGTCATTGATGGCGCCAAGTGGCGCGTTGACGGCGGCGCGTGGCAGAACAGCGGATCCGAGATCGTTCAGGCGGTCGGCACACATACAGTGGAGTTTTCATCTGTGTTTGGGTGGCAAAAGCCCGGCTCTGTGCAAGTCGTCGTTTCCAACGGCGCGCAGGCGGTTGTCAATAGAAGCTATTCGGTGGTCCCAGCTACAGGGTTGCAGATCAGCGAATTCATGGCTGATAACGATAGCAGAACACTTCCGGGGACCAACCCCAACGATCCTCTTGATGGCAGTACTCTTGATGGCAGTATTCTGGATGGCGACCTTATGTCTTCCGACTGGATCGAAATATACAATAATTCCGGATCGCCTGAAGATATCAGCGATTGGTATTTGACCGATGAATCTGACCAGCTAACAAAGTGGCGATTCCCTTCCGGAATAACCGTATTAGATCCGGGAGATTATTTGATCGTTTTTGCATCGGGTAAAACACTAGTCGAAAATCCAGGCAACTATCCATATTGGGATGGGACCTATTACCACACCGGCTTCCAGTTGAATAAAGGCGGAGAATACCTGGCACTGATTCACTCGGATGGAACAACGGTGATCCACGAATATAGTAAATATCCGGATCAGGAGGAAAATTTATCGTATGGTCTTGATGGCAGCGATGCGAGTTATTTCTCAGTGGCAACACCCGGCGCAGCCAACACGAACCCATTTATTGGATTTGTTAAAAAACCAGAGGTCAACATTGAAGGCGGATGTTATGAAAACGCTATTGACGTGACACTCAGTTGCGATACTGTTGCTTCCTCTATTCGTTATACGACCGATGGAACCTCGCCCACCGCGACTACCGGTACGCTTTATTCGGGACCGATACACATTGACAGTTTGACAGGACTTGTCGCAAAGGGGTTCAGGACAGATTTCCACCCATCAAAAGCCAGGATAGAGACTTATATCTTTATCCAGTCAGGTGTGGTAGGCTTTAATTCAAACCTCCCGATAATTGTCGTAGATACGCTTGGCCTGCCAGTTCCAGACGAGAAAGATCAGCCTCCCGAGATTCAATATACTGACTGCCGAATCGTAATTATTGACACCGATGATGTGACCGGAAGAGCAACTATTACCGACCCTGAAGACTTCGCCGGATTGGGACAGATCAGGCTTCGCGGCGAAAGCACCTATGGTCCAAATAAAGGTCACTACGGATTTGAGATTCTGGATGAATACGCCGAAGATAAGGATGTTTCACTTTTAGGTATGCCCGCCGAGTCAGACTGGGTACTCTCATTTGATATAGTAGACGACACATTGCTCATGAACGAAATCGCTTTTAAATGGTTCAGGGACATGGGCCATTACTCAGTTAACCAGCGGTATGTAGAGGTGTATTTTAATACCGGCGGCGGTGCCATCTCCGACAGCGATCATAAAGGCATCTATGTCCTTCGGGAAAAGATCAAACGCAGTAAAAATCGAGTCGATATCGAACGCATGGATATCCAGCATAATTCGGGACCGCAAGTTACCGGCGGGTATGTGTTCAAATGTGACAAAGAAGATCCTGACGTCACGTATTTTGAACCTTACATGGAAGGAGGATATGGGATAAATTACGGTGGTAATGGACGAGCAATTTTAGTAGATCCGAGTTTTGAGGAAGTCACTAGCGCCCAGATCACCTGGATCACGGACTATGTAAATGAATTCCATTCGGTACTCTGGCAAAACACCTCCAGCAGCTATTGGCCGGGCCCCGGAGCTAAGTACACGGATTACATTGATCCGATATCCGCGATCGATCGCGACATTGTCGAACAGACTTGCGGTGATTCGGATGCCTTCAGTGCAAGTCAATTTGCTTACAAGGACCGCAATGGAAAAATTCACATGGGCCCTGCCTGGGACTTCGATCGTTCCTTCTACACCCATGCGTATGACGAATGGAATGCGCTTGGCTCAATGATGGGCCGATGGTATCAGAGAATGGACGACAGGCTCGAACACAGGATACTCCATGCAGACCGCTGGTTCCAGCATCGCGAAGGAGTTATGAATACCGCCACAACACTGGCCCATATCGATGAGACAGTTGCGCTGATGACTGAAGCAATTGTCAGATCACATGCTAAACCTAGAAGTGATTTTAGTACCTGGACAGCTAACATTGCCACGCTTAAAGACTGGACTATCGACCGTCTGAACTGGCTGGATAGTGAGATCGCCATCCGTTATGCCAAGGCGCCTCCGATCTTAAGCCCCGTAGGCGGCTATGTTAGTTCGGGTGTCTCTATTAGCATGACTAAGCCTTCAGGGGTGTCAGGAACCATTTATTATACATTAAACGGCGAAGACCCTCGTTCAGAGGGTGGCGGGATCAATGGCACTATTTATAGCGGTAGCGTCACACTAAACAAAAGCACATGTGTCAAGGCGCGTGTTAAGGACGGCAGCGACTGGACCGCTATGAACACAGAGGTCTACGCCATTGGTCCGATTCTTGCGAACCTGCGTATCTCCGAGATGATGTATCACCCAACCGATGCCGATCTCAATACGGAGTTTATCGAGTTGCAAAACATTGGTCCCGAGACAATTAATCTGAATCTCGCCCACTTTACAGACGGTATAGACTTTACCTTCGGCGACACTTCCCTGACCGCAGGCCAGTATGCCCTGATCGTGCAGGATCTGACTGCCTTTGAGGCAAAGTACGGCTCAGGCCTTGACGTAGTTGGACATTGGAAGTTGAATGATAATGCGGCTAATACAACAGTTGTTGATAGTTCTGACAATGGTAATGATGGTACCGCACAACAGAACACAGATGTACTTCAAACAGCAGGCAAGATCAAT
>SDBV01001899.1_pt1 | contig 31386 bp, 45 predicted proteins | sample 2277081 | NCBI WGS metagenome assembly SDBV01 (sample SAMN10402039, study PRJNA504765) | marine sediment metagenome | isolation source: marine sediment core GS10_PC15, 223 cmbsf | place: Arctic Ocean: Southern Knipovich Ridge | collected 2010 | reverse complement strand
CGCTCCCGGGAGCTCTCTGGTAACCAGCACCCGGTGCTCACCTGATGGATTAAATATTTTCCTCGTTTTATCGACCATAGGTCTCTCCGAAAATACTTGATAAAATTATTTGTAAAAGGTAAGTATTCGTCCCATTTTCCGATATTTTTTTATTATTTAACAACTTATGACTTTTTACAAACTTCTTCAACTTATCATCCTTATCATATGACACTGATAATAACTTCTTAAAGTCGTCTATTACACCATCATAGTCTGATATATTTATTCCTTTAGGTCTTATCTCTATCTCCGTTATTTCCTTCTTACTTATATCCCAAACTATCTTATCTACACAAGTCGTTAGCAGCATTCTTCTTTCCTTAAAACTCTTTATACTATCCAACTCACATAACTGAAATAAAATATAGACAGTGTATAAGTTATACATCCGTTGGTCTTTGAGTATAACTTCTGTGTTTTGTCTTTCATATTCTAAATGGTTCTTTTGGACTTCTATTGCCGACATTCTTTTTTTCATTTCATCTTTACCTATATCTTCCTCAATATACATAGTTCTTATTGTCTTACACTGTCGTTCCAGTTTATCAATGTCTGTTTCATATCGTAACAACTTCTTTTTGAGTTTGAGTTGGTCTTCTTTGTTTTTATCCCTCAACTTATACACCTGTGAGGTGTATTTCTCACTTTGTTGTTTCAACACTTTTATCAGTTTATTTTCTATCAACTCATACTTAAAGTATTTACCCTGTATCTTTGAGTAGTAGTGAGCTGTATTGATCGTGAGGTCATGGCAATGATACATCTTCTCCCCTTTTTCAGTGAATAACAGACCAGCCAATAATGTATCTATTTTGAGACCACCTCTACCGGGATAACGGTTCTTTGACACATCCAACTTTACCTGTATAGCGTCCCATTCTTTTTTACTGATAAGTGGTTCAGCTTTGAGTTGATATGTTTTACCATCAATAGTGGCTGTAGATACTCCATACAGTATGGGGTTCCGTAACACCCTTGTTATTGCGACATGACTGAACCCCAAGTTTTCACCAATACCTCTGCGACTTTTATTCTGTAAAAACATTTTTATCAACTCTTTCACTTGGTGTATATCGTCAGTAAAAACATACATTTTTTTATCTCTATTAAAAGTATATCCTAAAGGGTTTCTCCCAATGGGTTTGAGACCTTCACTGGCAGCACGGTGCCGACCTGCTTTCATTCTCTGTTCTATTAGAGACCTTTCATATCCTGCGAAACCTGACTGTAAATGGAGAAATAGTCGGTCTTGGTCATTGCCTACATCATAAGTTTTTGCTGGGGTTATTATGAGAGTATTGTGTTTGGAGAACTCATCAAGTATTGTGAGTGAGGTAAAGTCTTTTGGTCTCACCAGTCTGTCCAGCTCTGAAAGAATAACAGCATCAATAGTGGGGATACGGTCAATAAGTTTTTGTAGTTTTTCATTTTTGTCTATTTCTGTCCCTGACACACCATCAACGGATATATTGTCAATAACTTCTATCTCAAGATGGTTATTCAGATAGTCGGTTATCTGCTGTTGCTGCCTTGCCAACCCTTGTTTGGTGTCGCTGTCTTCCTTACTGACCCTGCGATACACAATAGCCTTCATTTTGTTCCTCTTTATTTTAAGGGTAAGTGATGAAAAGTGAAAAGTAAAGGGTCAGTTTTTTGTCAATGACCAGTAAATAACTATTGACAACGGCTAAATAATGAACAGACTTTGGGATAAATAACGGTAGGAGGTGGCAGATGTTTGCTATAGTAAAGAAAGGTGAGGCAAGACTGGTGATGAAGGGAGCAACGGTGGAGGAAGATGGACTTGATGATATACTGAAAGACGGTGGGGATAACCTTGTAGTGTCAGCAGTAAAGGGTGACCTGTATATCATTGAGGGGAAAATATCAAGGTTGAAAGTCGGCATGGGAGGGGCTACAAAGCAAAGCCTCTCTGAAGCAGAACAGATGAAACTGTTCGCCGCAGAAAAAGAAGAAGAAGGCAAAGCAAAAAGTAGGCAGCTGGGTAAAGATGTTGCGTGAAGGATATAACACAACTCCCCAACTATATCATTTTTGAGTTTGATGAACTCTATAATGATACAAAGGAACGCTTGGGACGGTTGTTTGTTTCTGATGGTGAAAAGCAGAGACTGACAACCGTCCTACAGCGTCTTGATAGCTATAAAGATAATATACCTGCCGAATATGAAAGAAGAAAAAGAAAGTATTTTGAGAAGTATCCTGATGAAGATGAGTTTTGCTGGGAGATATTTAAGGACCTGCCGGAAGAAAAACCAGAGCCAATAGTTCACTATGATGACCTCAATGAGGAAGACAAGATGATAAGGGCAGAAATGAATAAACTTAAAAAACAGCAAGATATACTTAAACAAAAAAAGTATACTGTGTATAGACGACGAAGTGAATGTGACTAAACGCACACCTGATGTATAATGGGCAAGTCCTTTACAGACCCCAAGTATCCCCGAATATAGTTTGACGCTACTGAAAAATATATTAAACTAACATAAAGTTTATAGTAAAGGAGCGAAACCTGAATGCGTTATATGGAAACCCAAATGAAGGAAGTTGTAACACCCATAACCACTATGAGCCAACTTGAAACCAAGTTTGATACACTGGTAAATGCCCCAGGCTTAGTTGGCACTGTTTATCAAAGCAGTGTTGAACCGGTTGAGACTGCTGAAGCTGCTGGAAAACCAAGACTAAATGTTTTTAGAGAAGAGTTAGACTATAATAATAGGCCAATAAGCAGGGAACATCATATACTTGAATATATCTGTAAGGATAATACCGAGGTTAGAAAAGTAGATATAAAAATGAGACACATGGAAAAAGTGTCTGAACATATTATCAGGGAAAAAGAAGCGGTCAAAAGAAAGGAAGAAGCAGACAAAAAAACGGATGGAGACAATAAGAGAGCCAATAAACAAACATGGCTTATAGCACTAATAGGTTTTCTCATCACAGTTACATTAGGTCTTGTATCTTATTATAGTAGTAAGAGCAGCACCAAAGGTATTACTGAAATGCTTAAAGCAAACCACGTAGACTTAATAGAATACATCAAAGCAGAGGACTGATATGAAACCTCCAATAAGTGAAGTTGTCACTTCAATAACAACCATAGATAACTGGATACAAGCGAGAAGTGATATACAAAACTTTCATAAAGTTGTGAGTTCCACTGTTCAGATGAACTATAGCATGAGTGAGTTGGCATCTATAGGTCCGAACCATATTGAAGTTATCGCCAAACAAAAAAAGAGAAGTAAAGCTGAGCGTTATGTGTATAACTTAGAAGGACTAATGAATGAAGAATATAAAAACATAGCAGACGGTATGGAAGCCACCAACATTGCCTTGAACTCAAAAATAAAAGTTAAGTCTATTGACAACAAACTGGTCTGGACAATAATAGGTGTTATAGTTGCCGCTTTGCTTTCTGTTGCCGCTATATTTCTCAGTGTTAGAAGCAGTAACAAGCTTGTTGATGTTTTGGAAGATAACCACGACGACTTAATGGAAGTTATTAAGGCTGAGACTAAACCACCCAAGGAGAAATAATATGTCCAAGAATGATGATGACAATAGCTTAAAGAAAACATTTTTCGGTCCATTTAAGGACTTGCCACCTGAACTACAAGAGATACTCATCAAAGAACAGGCAAGCAGGATAGACCCTTCTATTTATTTGGAACTTGCTAAACTAAAGTTAGAAAAAGATAACCCAGAATATAACTACTGGAAGGATGTAGATGGCCGCTGGCAAACGACTTAAACAACCACCGTATGAATAATAGGCAGGTCGGCCACTGGCACCAGATAACCCCAGCCAGTAGGACAGGTCTTGCTGTAATGATAGTTGTTCTTTTTTATCAGCTTACGCAGTTTATGGAGCAAAAAAATAACCGCCTTCATACCCAACTGGGTATCAAAGCAGTAAATAATAAGAACATTCTTTTTGTTTGTATTTGAGTGTAACCACCCATCCCCATAGTTCTGCCTGTCTTCGGCGAATATCTTTTCATATTCCCTCTTGACGTTCTTTATATCAAACCAGAACTTTCTATTACCGACATACAAGTATCCATCCAGTTTATTGGTTACTTGCCACGCTACATCATCTATTAGCTTCCATCTGGTGCTTATATGGTTCAGCACTGTTTCCACATAAGGTCTTCTTGACATCTCATAGGCTTTCAGCTTCTCAAACTGTTTCAGGTTAAACACTGCGGGCATAAAAATATCCTCAAGGTGTAGTTGTCATGTTTTCACCTTGAGGTTATTAGCACCCCTGCCGGGAGGACCCCGGCAGGCATTATATTAAGGAAGGTATCCTACTTATCTTGGTGGTTATTTTCTTCGGATAAAAAAAATGTTTGTTATATCTGCGTCTTTATCAAGTCGTTTAATAACTTGTGGGTTGAAGCTCTGAAGTATTCATCTGTGATATAACCATCCGCAATGTCATAGGACATATCCAACATAGTTTCAGTCGCGTTGTGGATCAGGTCATGTTTTAGTTTCTTCTTTTTATTGAAGTAGTTTATCCGCTCCAGCCTCATCAAATATGAGACTATCTTGTCGGACTTTCTTGCTGCGGTTCCGTTGTATCTCATGCTTTAGCTCCAGATAAAACGCAATGTCATAAATGTTCCTGCTTGGGACTACTGTAGGGTATGTATCATCAGGTTGGGTAAGGTCATTCATCAGCCCTGCTACATTATCTTTGGCCCATCTTTCCAGAATAGGAAGTAGCTCTGGTTTATGTCTTGAGATAGTTCTAACTACGTCTTTAATATCCATTTAATACCTCCTGCTGCCATAAGTATGAAGCTCTCTTGACTGCCATCCTCCCCAGCTGATGCTTGAACCCCTTGAGAGTTCCAAGATGTTTGCTGGTCTTGTTCCACCACTTGCTGCGCGGCAGATGACCTTTTATCCACACCATAACATCATCTGCGAACTCACCATCCAACTTGTGAAAGTTCTGCCGACAATACAAAGCAAACACATTGGAAGCTGTGAGAACATCATTATGTCTAACACGAATGTCCAAGTCATAGCTGTCATTCACCCATTCAGCATACTGCTGCCCAAGTTTTGTCATGAAAAGACCTGTTGCTTCAGCAACATTGTATGAAAAGATACCTTCCGTAGCACCACAGCGTCCTCTATGCGGAAATAAAAATGTTCCCGGTGTTACGGCAGCTAATAGGGTTCCATCCTCTTTTTCAGCTATCCAAAACAGCTCTTTCAGTCTTCTTAATAACTGGTTGGTGTATGACTTTCCATAGGCTGACCATTCATGTATGTCCCGCCTGGTGATGCTGGGAGTGGCCTTGATCTTTAGGTAGAATAGATACAGTGTCGGGTTCTGCTTGTTATTGTATATCTCACCAGACACGGTAAAAGTGGGCACATCCTCATATATTGTGTATGTATGCTTTGTGGCTTGAAACTCTTTGCCAGTTTTCACATTTATTGCGTTGTATTTATCTGTCTTCCTCATAATGAGGCATTTATCCCTTAGCTCCTGTAGGTCTTTGCGTAGTGTGTTGGTGGAATATATTGTGCCTGACATGGCCCTCAAGCCCTTGGATAACCCATCTTTAAGGTTCTTGTGGTTGGAGACATATGTATATGTGTAGGCCGCAGTCGGTCTATTTATATCTATAATGTTTTTTGGGAGGTGATGATATAGGGACTTTGGACAATACATAATAACTCTCCGGGGCAGCTTCGGCTGCCCTATTATTTTGTCTTTTACATATACTTATCTTGGTGAAAGCCAGTCAAACGTAGCGTTTTATACTACATTCATATAAGACCGCTTGGCTAATACACTATAAATAACGCCCCTTGGGCACCCATATTGTTTTCTAAGTTCATCTTTAGTTTTATTAGAAACTCTTATGGCTCTCACCTGTTCATCAGTGAAGGTTCTTGCCTCAAAACATTTTATTCCCGCATCTATTTTAATGGTTGAAACATACGCACGGGTTATGCCATAGTGGTCTGCTATTGTGCGATAAGGTCTATCATCTTTCGCTATAGCTTCTCTGTCTTCAGGACTTAATCTTTTAGCTCGTATCCCGGCACTTACCTTTAGGCAAGATACCCAACCCCTGCTTATACCATAAGCATCTGCTATTATGCGATAAGGTCTATCATCTTTTATTATAGCGGCCTTGTCTTCAAGGCTTGACTTATTAGAGTATATTCCAGCACTTCTCTTTATGACAGATACATAACTATTAGTTATGCCATAGCTGTCGGCTATTATGCCATAGGGTCTGTCATCTTTTATTATGGCTTCTTTATCCTCATGACTTACTTTGTAGCCCTTCCTTGGTGAGAGTTTTATATCTTTCCTCTTTTTCCGATACTTTTTCTCAACTGGCATACTTTCCAACTCTTCTACTATCTCGTCGTCGTTCATCCAGTCTTCGTCGTCCAACATTGCTTTGTCATAAGAGAACAACAACACTCCATATCTTCTCCTGTCTCCTGTGAGATGCTCCTGCTGAGGGCTATTGACCCTCAACAGGCACCATCCCTTTGCGTTCATTTTTAACACCTTGTCTCCTGGTGGGAAAGGTAGTTCTATCATACCATCCTCCTTCATTAGTTTATATTCCTCGTAGTCTGCTTCATAGTTTTTCAATAACTGTTGAACCAAGACCTCTTCCTCAAAGTCCCTGTTGAGCGTCTTTTGATCAAAGTCCCGGTCTCCTTCAGACAACCACTTGTGTTTCTTAAGCAGCTTACGTAGGTTACTTTTCTTTACTGCCACTCTCCATGTGGCCTTTTGTATTTCCTTGCTCAAGTTTATACTCATTATTTATTTTCTCCAGTTCATTTATGTTGTCTTCTAACACTTTCAACCTTTTGTCATGAAGGCTATTAAGACCTTCAATGTCGTTTTTCTTCACCATCCTCTTTATCTTCCTCTCGTCCCTTGTCATTGGTAGTCTCCTTTAACTGTTTTAGTAGATACCTTAAATAGACATCTATCTTTTGCTGCTGATAATAATAGTCATCCCAGAAACCAACTTCATACATTCTATCCCTCCCTACCAGTTTCTCCTTTCCCAATGTTCGCAAGTGTTCTCTTTTGGTGTGTCATCTACAGTGTGCTTTACTCCAGGCAGAGACCAACTGACACGGCAAGCAAACTCGTTGAAAGGACTGACGTGCTCACAAAAGAGACACGAGTTCTTTAGTAACTTTTTAGCATGTTCTGTTTTAGTCATTTCCCGCTCCATTTGCCTTTAGCTCTTTCTGTTAAAAGTCCCTTTGTTTCACCGTGGATGTGAAAGACTTCGTCCTTCTGCGTAACTATGTGATAGCCCTTGACCTTGGTGTCTCCCACTTCTCCCACTACTGGTATGTATAACAGGGGCTTACCGCTCAACAGCAGCTTGGCATATTCTCGCTTTGTTAGTTTGTTTGGCATACACTTATCTTACGAATAAAGAGGCCTTCGCTGCCAACTTTCGGCCCCGGACAAAAAAAAAGCCCCCTTTCGGGGGCCTGTGTCAATACTTTAGGCAGTCATCCCACCTGGTCTTCATTTCCACCTGTAGGTTATAGTCCCAACCTTTGAGTTTCCTTTTACCATTTTCTTCGTATATTTCAGCTATCGCTACAGTGTTCCCCTTGGTGCTGATGACGCAGACTATCAACACTTCCACCTTGTTCGGATCAAGAGAAGGTTGTATCTGTATTTGCTTTGAGGTCCAGGCTTCACTTACAACTACAAACTCTTTCACTTCGTTACACTGGCAATAAGTCTTCAGCTTGGCAGCCACCATTTCCTTGCCCAGGTCATTCTCAACATCACTCTGGATAAAAGCCTTGGTCTTGGGGATATAAAACAAAGTGCCGTGTATTCCACCCTGCTTGTCAAATAACCACTCGGTTATCTTGATGTGTTCAGTCAGTTCCTCCATCTTCATCCTCCTCGCCCATATATTCCAAGACTGCCTTTATGTGCTCATCCCTTTCGTCAATGATAAAGTGTATGTCTTCGTCCTCATAAAAGTCTTCCCGCCCCAGTTCTTCCATTAGTATTCTTTCTTCCCAGCTCAAGTTCCTATACGGCTTCATTGTGCGCCTCCGGTGTGATAGAGTTAAGAATGCTCAATGCCCTGTTGATGTGAAAGTTTAGAGCTGTCCTTTTTCGGCGGTTAAAGTAATGCCTGCTCTCATAGTTGGTGAGCTTGGCATAAAACTGTATCTTGCCGACTGTGTTTAGAAAGGTGTGATAGTTTGGGAGGATAGTTGTAAAGCGGACCTTTTTATCATACAAGGTTTGATAAAGGCGGGTTGCCAGTTTGGTCATTAAGACCTGCTTGTGGCTGTGATGCTTCCTTTTCACTTCGTCCTCTGTCCATTTGTTCAGTTCCTTTAGCCCATACAGGTAGGCCAGTAAAACTCTTCTGTCCTTATACTCCATTCTGTCCCCCAATAAGTTTATTTTCCCATAAAAATGGGATGAGAAGATAAGCTTATTATATGAAAAGAAAAGTTATTTCACTTTTTTAGACCCGCTCGGGTGTCTGCTTTCGGAGGGTCGGTAGTGGGTTATTACAGGGGAGTTTTAATGAGACATAAAAAAAGCCCCTCATAGAGGGGCTTATGACTGATAAAAGAAGGCAGGTCCGAAGCTGCCTTATATTATTTCATAATGCCATCCGTCTTTGTCCTGCCAATACACATATTTATAGTTCTTCTTCCATAGTGTATTGGCAGCGGCGTTCCAACATTTTTCATATTCTTCGTCAGAGTGCTTCATTTCACGATAGCCTTCATAATCAGTTATAGTGTCTTGTATATCTTCTGGTAGATCTCTGTAGTGTGAGACCTGTTTGGTCAGCAAGTCCTTTGCCAGTTTCTTTTTCTCTTCACCGCTCATTGTTCATCCTCCATTATGATGCCATTTTCATCAAACACCAAGTTCTCTTTTAGCCATTGTAGGTATCTATCTCTTGTCCGTAACCACCAGTCGTCTCCGCCCGCAACGTCCCACCCTATTTCTTCAACCCAGCTTGCCTCCTGTTCATATATCACAAGGTCAAGGTCCGAGTTTTCTTCGTCCAACTTCTTTTGTATGTCCTTAGGCAACTGGTCATATTTATATCTGCCCGTTAGCAAACCCTTTGCCAGTTTCTTTTTCTCTTCACCGCTCATTGTGCTGCCTCCTCAAGTTTCATTATTATCTCGTCTTTGCGAAGCAGATAAGCCCTCATTCCAAATATGAACTCAAACTCGGCCTTTTCATATTCATTTATACCCGCATATTCCAGATAACCTTTTTTGACAAGACTGTTCAGTAATCTGTTCGCCCGTTTAGAGGTGTTGTCCTGAATGTAGCTTGTTCTGTTATAACCTATTTCCGAGGCGATGTTGAAGTAAAACAACACCTCTTCGGGGGTCAGGTTATCCTTCCCCTTGGTGTATTCTTTGCTGGCTTGTTCTTCTGCTTTAATGTCAAACTCTTCAGTATATTCTTTGTTCTCTTCCATTGTGATGCCTCCATTTAGTATTATACACAACAAAGAGCATCCGACATCCCCGACAGTCGCCAAACTTTAGGGTGTTGCCAAATGCTCTTTGTCGTGGCGACTGTCGTTTCTTATTACATAGTTATCTATGGTTCAACTCGTCAAATAGTTAAAAAAAGTTTCAGACCGACAGGTTCGGATAACCGAAGCAGGTGCGTCTTGCTTAAACTTATACAAACCTGCCGAAATAGACATTCTCCCCATAAAAAAACCAGCCCTTTTCAGGGCTGGTCTGTGATACTTACTTGTTGTTCTTGACTGACTTAATCTGTTCATCCGTCAGGTGGTATTTGTCAGTCCAGTCATTCAGGGATGAGTTCTTCTTTTGGAGAAGGAGATACTGAATAAATAAGTCCTCATCCTTGCGGAGCAGTTTATTTTCCCACACCACTCTGCGATCCCTGTTAGTCAAGACTGTGGCATACTTGCCAGTCCTGGGCTTGGTTGGCAGAGCATACTTGAAAGACCTTACTTACTTCTCGCCAAGTTGCTCTTTCACCTTGTTCAGCTTCGCCATCAAAGCCTTCTTGTCCAGCTTGAGCCCTTCCGCCACCTCTGTTTCCAAGACTTGTTCGGCTACATCTTCGGCGGGTGCTTCTTTGGTGGTGTCTTTTGCTTCTGTCATAGGTTTGTCCCCCTATTTATTATTAGTCTCAACTATCAACGATAGTTTTTATGTGAGACTTTTTATTGTCAAAGAACTGTAATAAAATGTTATTCATTATTAAATGTGCCCGAGAGGATAACTCATTATCAAAATAAGTAAAGCTTTTTATTTAGATATAATAAAAAAAGTTAGATACATTAGGACTGCCTACTCTTGACAATAGTTTGGCAAACAGCCCCACATTAGAGCATAAAACAAATAAGGCAGGCGCGTCATAATGACGCGCCCTCGCTGGCGGTATCGCACATTGAGCGATAGTATTGACAAAGCCCTGACAGGTCCGCAGTCTGACAAGTGCCCATCCCCCGGCGCCCGCTGCCCCATCCGGGGCGCGCCTGTCGCCATCCCGTCTCACAAAGCAGAACCAGTCCTCAAGCGGTATCACACATCCTACCAGTTATCTCTTAATGGTCCAGTCCTCACAATAGAAGGGTGGGTAAGCGTCATCTTTAATGACCAGTGCCTACAGTTCGGTGGGGTTGGTTGGGAATAATATAAAGCAAGGGAACCACATAAATAATATACAAGGTGCGTATGTGTGGCGGTAAAGGGTAAAGGAATAATAGACTGTCAGGCAAGTATATTATTAAATAAATGTATAATAGTGGATATAAGTATAGCAATAATAAATAATGTAATAATAGATAGGGCTATAATAATAAATATAATAATGATATGATGAATAGATATGAGATAAGCTATGTGTCAATGAGTATATGTGTCAGGATAGTTGAGTGTGAAGATACTATACTGACATGTGTCATAGTAATACGACCTCCCCATCCACGCTACATTTCCCAAAAGTTCCTCTTCTGAAATAAACTCCCCAAGGTAACTGTATAACATATCGGAGGACTAATGGACATCAAACAACCTTCAGACCTGTTGCCTGAATACATGAAGCCCTACTATACAGACGACACTGCTATACTAAGTGAATGGTTTGACAAGATGAGCCAATATCCCTATGCCTTTGATGACACGGAAAAGGGCAACTTTGAGCTCTTCTATGCGACTATGACAGCCCAGACCACAAGGATACTCAAAGCTCCTTATGGCAACTATTACATTACTTCCTTGGGAATAACACCCTACACAGCCACAGGGCACTGCTTCTTCTGGGACAAGAAAATAGTAAACAGGCACAAAGACCTATACCTCGCTTCACTATACGGAATAACACAATATAAACTGGCAAGGATAGAAGTCTTTATACCAACGGAGAATAAAGCAGCCGCCTTTCTCATGAAAAGAGCAGGCTACAACTATGAAGGGACAATGCTAAATAGAGACTTATACGGAGGAAAACTAAAAGACCTCTACATATATGCTTTCTATGGCACACCTTGATGACCTTATAGATGACATAATAATATACCTTGACAAGTTAGACCTGCCTGATCGGCTGCGTGGGCTTGTTACTGAAATAGATGACTATGACAGGCAATACCTACAAATGACACTAAGAAAAATGTTTATAGAACTTGGAGAGGATGTTGCCTATGAACTACACGAGAGAATAAATGAAAGTATTACTGGAACATGTTAGAAACATTGTAAATGAAATGGATATACCTATTAGCATAGATGAAGCTGTCCGGGAGAATAACCCCCCTGTTAGTGGATATGACGTATGGACCCTTGAAGATATGCTCCTGAAAGTATTTGAGGATATAGCCTCTGAAGTTATTTACAACATAGACCTCTGGAGGCAGGAGATACAATACGGCAAGGGTAATATACCCAAGCTGAAAGAGCTTATCCAAGATAAGATCAAATACAAACCGTTGGCTGTCAAATATCCTGGCAAGCCAAGAAAGGTAATAGTGAGGCAAGTAGATGACAAATAAAATAATAATGTATGGATGGTTGTTTATACTCGCGCTGGTGATAGCCTTTGTAATAGGTTTTTTGAGTGGCTGCGCGACTTTACAAACCGGCAGACGTTTTGACTTTGAGCTTATACTGACAGATGAACTGGTAGAAGTAATGAAAGACTATGACGAGCGCAAGAGCAATGTGTATAGCTATGGTGAATACATATTTGTGTATGTAGAGTTTGAGGGTATACGCATAGAAAAGGTCAAGTCCGGTGTTGAAAGCCACTTGGTAGCCGACATGACCCTATTAAAGGATGATATCCAAATATACAAAAAGAGAATGATACAAGGCTCCAAGGTGTTCTTTTTAGATGAATACAAAAACATGATGTGGTTTGCCTTTTACCTGCCTGTCCCACAGAATACAGAGCTCGGCAAATATGAGCTGCGGATGATGCTACGCGACAGGCTGGGAGGAATGTCTTACACAAAGAGTGTGATGTTCGTAGTAAAGAGCGGCACTGAAATATAATGGAAGTCAGGAGGCTCCATGTAACAAGAGTTAGATATATCAACGGCCTTGGAGTTCACGTAACATTTATAGATATAGGCCTTGATGACCTCCCTGCTTTCAAGAAGATACTGTTAAAAGAGAATGACGACATCTTCGCTGAAGTGGCCCGGCCTGAAACAATGTTTAGGGATATGCCTTATGACGGTGAGATAAAGCCCGACAAGGCTTTTAAGCTGAGGACTGTTTGGACTGTGGAACAAGATATTACTGTTGAAGAGGCCGTGGAGATAGCAATAGACAGGGCTGCGAATAAAAAAAGATATGTAGAAACATGGGATGGCAAGTTTAGAACCTAACGGAGGAATAAATGATAATAGCACTGACAGCAATAGCTTTTACAATGCTGGGGATAGTAGCCACTGCCCTTGGCTTTCACTTTGCCAACAAGATGAATGAGCGCAAGAACAATGAAGTAGTGAATGAAATACTTAGGAAAGTTGAAAAGTTAGTTCCCCAAAAGTTGGAAGTAATAGACCTATACAACCAGTATGTAGATGAGCAGGCTAACCAATGACCCTAACCTACAAGGGAGTAAAGGGTGACATCACTTTTAATAAAAGGAATAAGACCTGGCGCGGCAGACTGATAAATGTTCCCGGCCTGAATGTGTGGGACGGCGACGACCTGAAGCAGATGAGAGACTATTTTAAGATGACAGTAGACGGTTACATATCAAAAAATAAATGGTTGGATAAATAATATGGCAGGACAAGTAGAGTATTGGACAAATAAGAGTAACAGACTACAGATAGAGGACCCTGCCTTTACCCCCAAGATGGTCAAAGTCTTAACCAAGATAATGGAAGGCCGCACTGACCTAAAGCTACATCGCATGGATGAAGAGGTCCTTGACATCTTCTGTGAAGAGTTCCCTGACGAAACAGCGGTGACCAACTACAGAGAGGATAAAAAGGGAAGCCGCGCTTTATTGACTACTGCCATTAGGAACATGGTCAAGGCATTAGACCTGTCAGACTATATGGAGGTCTTTGGCATAACTGACCCCTTTATATTTACACATCTTAAGAGGAACATAGAAACTACTGACGGCAGAGTAAGTAATGCTGCTATTGTGGTGGCCTTAAAACTAAAGCGTATGCTCATTGACGGACGAAGCAATGCCAATGCCCAGACACAGATAAACATCAAAGAAGCTACCTTTTATGAGAGCGGAGCGCGCAATAAAAAAGAAGCAATGAAAGACCTATTAGAAAACTACGAGGCACTTAAAGAACTTGAACACAGAGAATATAACTTACAAGCAGATCAACGAACAGTTTGCGGCGACGGAGAGGATGCTATGTCAGATGAGCATGATACATCTGGCGAAGAAATACATAGTCCCTCATCTGGATAAAGGCCTACTCAATGAACAGCTCCATGGTGAATGCGCGGAGCTAATAAGAAAGAACAGGGAAAGTCTTATCCTATTGCCCCGAGGTTTCGGTAAAACCACTTTCTTTACAGAGATAGAGGCCATAAGGGAGATATTAGGCAACCAGAATATTAGGGTTTGTATCGTCAGTCACAGCTATAAAAAAGCGGTGGAGATACTGAACCATATCAAGTCCTATCTCATTTTGCCCAAGCTGAAGAAAATGTTTCCTCACATATTGTGGGGAGACAATAGGCCTAATGAGGCTACCTGGAAAGAGGATGCTATACAGCTTAGACAGACCCAGGCTGGTCTTGGCAATACTTTAGAAGTGTTTGGAATAGACCAGGACATAACCGGGTCGCACTATGATGTTATCTTCTTTGACGATGTAGTTCAAAAGTCAAACAGCAACACCCCTGATAAAATGAAAAAGGTGAAGAAAACCTTTGCCGCCTATTCTCCTATATTGAAGCCTGGCGGCAAAAAGAGGATAACAGGGACAAGATACAAGCTGGATGACCTGTATGGGGACCTTATTAAGTTGGATGTAGCATATATAGTCAAAGAGGTAGAAGACGAACAAGGCAACCTCCTTGATGCCAACATCCTGAGCAGAGAAGAACTTGAACAGAAAAAGAAAGAAATAATAGCTCATGATGGCCTGTCATACTTTACATCACAGTATTTCAACAAATGTATAGCAGAAGAGGACATAAAGTTCCAACCAGAGTGGGTAAAGTTCTATTCTGAAAAACAAACACCAAAGATAATAGAGATAGTTTACGTATTGTGTGACCCTGCTATCGGCAAGAATAAACGTAGTGATGAGTGTGTTGTCCAGGTAATACTACAAACTCCTGATAAGATGCTCTATATCTTGAGTTCCGAAGGCAACAAGGAAGACGTAAAAGAAAGCGCCTACCGTATTTATGAGGCTTTTAAGTTCTGGAAAAACAAAGCCATAATAAAAGTAGGTATTGAGACAGGCGGCTATCAAGCTGCCCTGCTACAGCGGACGCAGGAAGTCATGAGGGAAACAGGTGTCTACTTTGACATTATTGAGTTGAAACCCAAGGGTAGACCAAAAGACGGTCGTATACTGAACTTGGTCCCTTATTTTAAGAATGACAGGATCAGGCTTAATAATAGTTGTAAGGCCCTCTTTGACCAACTCATTCACCACGGGGCCACATTACACGATGACCATATAGATATACTTGCTTATGTAACAGACTTGATAGAAGAAAGTGACGACTTTGATATCTTCAATATTTATGATGAAGAAGAAGATATTTATGAATATGCTTAGGAGGCCCTAATGGGAGCATTTAATAAAGAGACGCTACAACTGCCTGATATGTTTGTTTCTGAGAAGATAGAACAAATACAGGCAGCTAATGAACCAGGCTTTGTCCCCACATCCAAAAAAGTGAACAGGAACACTTCGCCAAACTCACAAAGGGATATAGTGAGAATATGTTATATCTTAAAGGAACTTTATGAGTTGTATTCAGATGAAGCTATCTGGAAGAAAATAGACGAACTGTATGGGCATATCAACCTGTATCATAATAGCCTCTTTAAGATAAAAGCCAGGCTGGAAGCTATAGAAGAAAAACTCGGAATAAAACCCGAAGAAGACGAACCAACCTATTAAAAGTCCCTAAATAAATATTCAAGGTTATTTCATGACCGATGAAAAACTACTAAGCAAACTAAAAGCTTATTATGATGAAGCCTTCATCAAGAGCAAGACACGTAGAACCAAGTGGAAGAATAACGACAAGAGTTGGAAGAACAAAAAAAGTCCACCTAATGCTATGTTTTTTACTGCCCAAGTAAGGGCAAACTACCCTCGTCTTGTTACAGACGTAAAGATGCCTATCATGGTAGGCAACAAACCCACAATAACTTATATCTCCAGAAACAAGACTGGCGAAGGCGAGAAAAACGCTGAAACAATGTCCAAAATAGTCGGGCGTTATCTATGGGACTATAATGAAGTTCAGAATGTCCTGAAAGAGACACTCTATGATGCCATGGTATTAGACATCGGCTATATGAAGACTTATTATGACGCCAGTAAAAATAAACCTTTTGGGGAAACTATCATCACATCAGCAGACCCATTTAAGATGATGGTAGACCCATACGCTATAGATATAGACGACGCAAGATATGTAGTCTATGTAGACAAACAACCCATCACCACCCTCAGCAGACGTTTTCCCGGACTCAAGAAAAAGATAATGGCTTCAGAAGACAATGACACAAAAGAACTCATTTTTGAGGAACGCAAATGGGACAATGATGATAGTGATGAAAGTGTCAAAGTAGACCGGGCAGAGGTAAAGGAATACTACATTGCGGGCGCGGAGTTTGAGGCAAAAGAGGCCGCTTCTATCGTAAAGAGATACATCGCCAAACATAAAAAGAATGACTTTGATATACTGCTTGCGGAGATAGAACTGACCCCTTCTATGATAGAAAAATATGATATGACCGAAGAAGAAGTCTTTGACTATATGAGGGACACCCTCACCGAAAGAGTATTAAATGGTGGGGTGTATATCACTACTATCAACGATAAAATAGTAGCTGAACTAAAGCCTAACCCTTACAAACACGGCAAGTCTCCATATGTATCTTTTATATCAAACATGGTCCCTCACTCACATTATGGGCGCAGTGACCTTGAAGATGTTATCCCCTTGGCTAATACATTAAATGAAAGTTTATCACAGCTACATGACGCGGCCATTAAAACATCTTCTCCTACATGGCGCTGTGACCCTCTTGTAGGCAAAGAGAACCTTAGAAAGATAAAGAACCAGCTGAACAGGCCCGGCACAGTTATTTTGATAAAGCCCGGCATGCTTGAACCTAATATCCCCCCGAATATACCCGCTTACGCGGTAAGAAGAATACCTGAAAATGTAAACATGATAGAGCGTGTCAGCGGCATAACAGATGTATTACAGGGCCGGGGAGACATTAGACAGCGCACCGCGTTGGGTGTTCAGGTATTGACCCAAGCTGGGACAAGCCGCATATCTACATCTATAGCTTATATGGAAATGGGGCTAAAGAGAATAGCGTATAAAACAGCCTCTATAGTCCAACAGTTTTGGACTGAAGAAAGAACTGTAGCTATAGCTGGTGATAGGAACTATGGAAGTGAAGTGCTGACTATCGGGCCAGATGACTTGGTTGGAGAAATGGAAGTAAGTGTAGATAGTGGAGCTTCGCTGCCGCAGGACAAGATGAGCAGAGTAGAAACAGTATTATCACTACATAAACAGGGTGTTATACAGGACGCTTTACTACATCTTGGAAGTGAACAAGCGATAAGAAAGAAAGCGGCAGAGTTTGTCATGAATGAAATAGAAATGCCGCATAGAGAAGAACTATTAAAAGAGAGGCCAGAGGCTATAGGGACGCCTCCGGCCCAGCTTCCGGCAGCGGGGCCTGCCCAGGTGCCTCCGTCTGGGCAACCTGTTGCTCAACTACCAGATGAGACAGCGGCTATAATGGCCGCAATGGAACAACAGGGTATAACACCTGAGGAAGTTCAAGGAATGGCCCAAGCCGCCCAAGCTATTTAAGGAGTAATACATGAGCTATAAAGAAAAATATCCATTAGACACCGCTACACTGTCGGCAGATAAACCACCTCTATGGTATCTGGGCTTAGGGGACTTGTATAACAAGGGCAGAGCCGAACGTCAGGTAGAGTGAAGCAAGGGTTTAACAACTATGTAGACCCCCAAGGCCAACCTACAGAAGACCTGCTCTGGGTATATGCCAAGGCTATAGAAAGAATGGAAAAAGAGGGATATGACCCTTCGGGTTATGTGGCTCCAGCGGCAAGCAGCGCTAAAAGAAACAATAGACCTTCAGGCACTCTCTTGGAAAGAATGAGAGAGAGGCTTGATAAACCATATAACAAAAAGAAGCAAAAGATGGACTATTTAGACAAAGTATTCTAAACGAGACCTACATCCTAAAGGATGTGTCAAGGAGAAAATAAATGTCAGAAATACAAGTGGATAGCGTCAGTCAGGATGTAGACCTACTATCCGAAGAAGCAGAAGAAACGGTTGGGATAGAAGAAACCCCAGCGGAGGGAGAAATAACAGTTGGGGAAGAAACCCCACCGGAGAAAGAAGTAAAAGAGGACTTGTTTCAAGTTGAGTATGATGGCAAACAGGTCACTTTTTCAGAGCTGCCTCGTGAAGTCCAAGAGGCTGCGTGGAAAAACCACAACCAAAAGGTTGAATGGCAAAAGAGCCTGACGCAAAAGAACCAAACCTATGCCGAACAGGAGAAACAGCTTAAAACCAAGCTGGACGAAGCAGAGCGTGTCTTTGCTGGTAACTCCCAGGACAGGCAGGACTTTAACACCTATAAAGGTTGGTTGCTTGCTCATCCAGACAAGGCACAACAGTTACAAGAATGGATGACACAAGACCCTTCATTTCAGCCGATACAGCAGCCACAGATGGACCCCGAGATAGTTGCCCTGAAAGAGGAAGTAGCTACTCTGAAACAGACCCGGCAGAAGGATGACCAAGATGAAATACTTGAGAACGTAGTCGGGAAGTATCAGGACTATGATGTCAAAGCCAATGAAGTTGACAAGTATATGTTCAAGTTCAAGGAAACAGGTTTTGACTATGAGGATATGTCTGACGTATTTACCAAGGCATACCTCTGGGAAACAAAGTCTGAGGCATTGCTAAAAAACGCAAAAGAACTTGGTGCCCAAGATGTAGTCCGTAAACAGAGAGCTGCGGTAGACAGTGCCAAAACACCTACGACAAGAGACGACCCAAGAGTTGCCCGCAAGCCGAGCGGTGACCTTCATACTGACTTAATGCGTCAGGTGGAAGAGTTACAGGATAGCGGCGAGTGGGATATTTAGGAAGCTATTAAGTCCCTAAAACATTAAATAGGGGAAATAAATATGGCACTAACATATAACACGCTTAATGCTTTGACTAAAGAAACTATCATGCCGAATGTGGTAGATAATATCTTTAATGACAACCCCGTATTTGATAGGATATTGAGAAAAGCAAAAGTAAGAAACTATGGAACTCTTATTAGAGTTCCTATTGAGAATGATGTATCAGATAACTTTGGTGGAGTAGCTAAGGCGGCTACCCTTACCAACGCTCCTTCAGAGACCCACACTCAGGCCTACGTGACCCCGAAGATGTATTATGCTAACATCTCCGTCTATGGTCAGGACCTGGCTATGAACAAGGGCACTGAAGGTGTTATTGACCTGCTTGAAGCTTCAGCAAAGAACGCCCAAAAGACGTTGGCTAATGACCTTGCCACTGATATGTATGGCACACAGTCAACCAATGAAATACTTGGTTTTAGGGATGCTATACAGGCGACAGGCACATCTTTTGAGGGCATTGACCCTGCTGACTTCACCAACTGGGAAAGTAACGGCGGTGCTGGCAAAGGTATCAAAGACGTTGCCACCACTTCTATTACCATGGGAACCATCAGAACCGAGATAGTCAACTGTATAGATGGCTCTAACGGCCCTGATCTGATCACGACCACAAAGGCCTTATGGTCTAACTGGGCGGGTGTATTAGAAGGTAAAGAAAGACTTGTAGACCATAAAGAAACTACAAAGCATGGTTTTCAGAACTTTACTTACATGGGTATTCCTGTTGTAGCGGACGCTCATGTCCCAGATACTTATATCTTCATTCTCAACTTGAAACATTATTACTTTGCTGTTCTCAAGGGCCATAACTTCAAGGCCCAACCTTATCGTTATGCGGACAATAAGGATGTTTACTTTACATACATCTTCTGGCGTGGCGCACTTGTCTGCGACAAGCGTAAAGCCCAGGGTGGTATACAGGATGTATCAGCGATAGCTTAAAATATGAATAACAACCAAAAACAAGTGTTGAACTTCGTCCAGTCTTATGCCAAGGCCGCTAAAAATAGCCGAAAGCATAGGACTACGATAGAACGTAAACACTGTTTTGATAATGAAAGTTTCGCTGTTGTAAATAGTTTAACAAAGCTAAATAAAAAAGACGGTCCTGCCTTGCTTATAGCAGCTGGGCCGTCTTTTAGAAAACACATTGATACCATAAGAAGGTTAAATGGTATAGCAACAACTTTCGCGGCAAGCAGGGCATACCCAGAGTTGTTGGAAAACCTGATAACTCCCGACTATGTATTTCATTTGGATAGCCATAGTCATGAAAGATGGTTTGCTAAAACGTCTCATAATACCAAGCTATTGGTTCCCTTGACGGTAAACCCTGACATAAAAGAATACTGGCCTGATAACTTATATTTTTTTAGGAATGAAGAAAGCAATACTATAAAGAAAAGAAAACATGGCAGAGAAAGAGCAGTCGGCGGGGAACTACCATTTATAGAATGTGGTGGTCATGTGGGAGCGGCAATGATATACGCTGCTTCCCAGTATTTTGGACACAACCCTATAGCTCTTATTGGATATGACTATGCCGCTTCTGCGGGACAGGGCTTTTACGGAACAGATGAAGCTAAAAAGGGTAAATACTACTCTTTTGTCAGCAGCAGGGGTGAGCATGTAAAGACATCAAGAGAATATTTTACCTTAGCTTTACTTGCTTTAGGAACAGCCATAAGCAGCAAAGAAACCACTTGGTATAGTCCATCAGAAGGCATATTTGGACTTATGCCCTTGGCCGAAAGCAATACTTATGAATATAACAAACGAATAAACTATGTAACGATGGAGAAGTTTTATGACATTCTTAAGACTTCAGAAGCAAGTCTTTAGGGAAATGAGAGACCCTCTGGGGTATTCGGATAATGAAAAACTCACCTTTGTAAAAGAGTGGCTCAATGAAGGTGAGAAAGTGATGTGTGCTAAAACTGAATACCACCTCACTACAGATAACTCAACTACCACTGTAGCAAGCACACAGGAATATAGTTTGCCTACTGGGTGCTCTCAGGTGATACACGCCACTTATGATGGCGACGACCTTGACCCTATAGACATTATAGATACAATAGAAAAGACAACCACCACAGGCGCATCCACTAACTATTATATCAGAAAAGATCAGATAGGCCTTTATCCCACTCCAAGTGCCGCACAGACATTAAAGGTCTGGTATATTGACATTGGGGGAGGCATGAGCGATGATGCGGATACTCCTATTATCCCGGCAGAGTGTCACATGGGTTTAGTCTATTTTGCGGCTCTACATTATGCTATAGAACGAAACGATACAAGGGTATCCACATTCAAGACATTGTGGGAAGAGACCCTTGGCGATGCTATAACTCAAGCGGTAGCTAAAGAATATGGTGAAGAATACCCAATGATAGGGGAACCTGTCTTACTATACGAATATAACGTCAACACGACCTAAGGAACTTACATGCTTGTAAACAGCAAGCCGTTTAGGTTGACAGACTTTAGCGGCGGCATAAACATAAACGACCCAAGAGATAGTATAGCCGATACGCAGGCATACGCAAGCACCGACAACTATGACAAGACCAAAAATGTGTATTGGGACAGCGGCATTAAAAAGAGAAGCGGCGTTCTGAAAGTAAACAGTGTAGAGATAGACGGCGGCGGAGCTGATGACATAATAAACGGCATCAGGGTGTATCGTAGTTCAGCACCAACAAAAACTACCATTGTCGCATCCAACGTAGGAACTGACGCAACAAGAGTATATTATCTCAATGGAAGTGACAACTTCACACAAATAACCAATGGCACAGGCTGGGCTGGCTTTACCTTGAACAGTGATGTCTATTTTGCCGTATGGAAGGGAAATGTATATGTAACTTCAGGCACAGCGGTCATCCAAAAGATAACAGACCCTACAAGCGGGGACATGTCAGACATATCTGGCAATAGCAACTATCCTCAATACATAACTTTACACAGAAACAGACTATGGGTGGCGGGCGGCAACATGACAGAAGGTCAGGTAGAGTGTAGTTACCTTAGTGATGATACAGACTGGGCAAGCGGAAATGGAGAAGTATTTAACCTTGGCCTTAATGACGGTGACCCTATCAAACAGCTCATATCATTAGGCGATGACCTTATCATATACAAGAACGACAGCATAAGAAGAATAACAGGCGACAGCGCAGACAACTGGTTTGTCAGGGAGTGGCATAAAGATATAGGCTGTGTAGCTTCCAAAAGCGTTACTAATACTCCATATGGACACCTGTTTTTAGCTTCTGATAATAAGATATATCTATTTAACGGGCAGCAGTTCAGACCTGTTTCTCAAAACATACAGCCCTGGCTTGATAATATTAGTTCCGGCATGAGAGATAATGTCGCTGGAATATGGTTTGGTAACTACTATTATCTGGCTATATCCAAGACAGGCTCTTCATACAACGATGTAATACTATTACTGGACTTGAGAACCCTTGGGGAAAATAGCCCTTCATGGTGGTTATATGATAATATCAATGTCAACGCTTTTGTTAAATATGACGGACCTGGCGATACCAATGTTTTGTATTACTGTGATAGCGATGCTGGTTTTTACCGGCAGATGAACACAGGCACAGCAGATGATGGAACAGACTTTACTGCTGAATATCACTCAAAGAAGCACACCTTTGGGCAGCCTCATATAGAAAAGGCTTGGGACAGACTTAATGTAGATGTGGCAAGTAACACTGGGGACTATACCCTTAAGCTTAAAAAAGGGTTTGATGATAGTTATGAAAAAGAATACACCATAGCCACTGGCGGAAGCGACATACAATGGGCAGCTTCAGGCGGGGCAACATGGGGATCGTCTACCTGGCAGGGCGATGACCCATCCAGATACAGCTATGAAGACTTATTATCAACCGAGTTGGACGGCAGTCATTTATCGTTTTACGTAAAACACGACACAGCATACCAGGATGTAAAAATAGATAGTATAACTATTTCAGGAGCGTTGAAAAGCTACTAATGGGACGAATATCACTACAAAATACATTTCAGTCAGGGCAAACAACTGACGCAACCAAGATGAACACCAACTTCACTACTATATCGTCGGAAGTGAATGGCAACCTTGATGACCAGAATATAGCCAATGCGGCAGAGCTAACTGTTGATACTGTTACAGCCGCTATAAACACCCCTAATATACAGGGGGGAAGTAGTGATGTAGTTATTCAACTGAAAACAGCTTCTACTTTCTTTAGAATAAAAGACAGCAGCGGCAATGAACTACTAAAAGTAGGGGCCGACAGTAGCGACGGTATAACATTCGGTAAGAAATATGTAAGCAAGTTTCACTCTATTGGAACCGTTTTAATGTTTAATGGCGCGGGCTGGGTAGACAACTCTACAATGTTAGGTTGGTATCAATGCGACGGCAACAACGGAACACCTAACCTGGTGGATAAGTTCATAAGATGTTCTACAACTTCAGGTTCTACTGGCGGCTCAGATGATGCTATAGCTATAACACATACCCATACTAAAACAGTAGGAAACGAAAGCGATACTCATACTCACCCTTCTGTTGCTGATACTAACTCAACTGAAGATATGGACCACACACACACCGTTACAGTGAGAAGTGGGAGTTCGGGTTCAGGCAGTAATGTTGCTGGTATTCAATATACAAGCGAGTATGATACTACAACCAGCCAACATATGTCCACAAGGACAGGAACTCACAACCACGAATGGGATAGCGGGGCCTCTACTATAGGGAATAACTCAGCTAACCATACTCATACTGTCTCTTTTAGCACTGATGGAGTTAGCGCAACGGATGCCAATATGCCAGCTTACTATTCTCTTATTTTTATTATCAGGACAAGCTAAATGTCTACTATAACCTATACTAACACATTCGCCGACGCTACTTCAATGGACGCCACAAAAATAATGGAAAACTTTGATGACATTAAAGACGTTATCAACAACAACATTGAAGACAGCAACATAAAAAATGCTATAACGCTTAATGTGAAGAGTGTAACTGTCTCAACCAAAATAACCGCTACTACTATCACCTGTCCTAAAATAACACTTGGAGATAACAGCGGCACTTATGCTGTGATAATAAAAGACCCAAGTAATAATGTTATATTAAAAATAGATAGTTCAGGAACAATGACTACTACCAGAAGAACCAACCTGGATGCCGTAGGGACTATCAGACTTTGGGATACAAGTGTCGGCGGGGCATGGGCAGACAACTCTACATCGCCGGGCTGGTATCAATGTGATGGAAATAATGGGACCCCAAACTTAACAGACAAGTTTATCAGGGGGTCGGGAACTTCGGGGACGACTGGCGGCTCTGATGACGCGGTAATAGTATCGCACACACATACTAATAGCCTTGGCAACGAGAGTGTTGCCCACTCGCACACTTATAGCACTCAAACAGTATCTACAGAAAGCGATAGTCACTATCACAGTATGATGTTTCATTCTGGCGCCCCCGGGGGTGGCACATGGAGAATAAGTGCCATTAATAGATATTCATCACAGTCCCCCGGTCATCGCACTACCACTACATCATCGGATGCTGGCGGTAGCCATACTCATACATATAGCGGAACACTAACGGCCTCAATAGATGATAGCCACACTCATACTGTGACAATAGATAACACCTCTGTTGCCACAGGGAGAACAGCTAATGGCACAGATGAGAATATGCCAGCGTATTATACTCTACTCTACATTATGAAGGTTTCATAAATGGGAACACTATCTTACAACACTACAATACAAAACGGGGACAAGATAAAAGTAGGCCCGGTGAATGATAACTTTTCAGCCGCTCTTGAGCAGATAAACGGCAACCTTGATGAAAATAATATCAAGAGCACAACATCATTGACTGTAACTACTCTAAAGCCCTCTACAACCATCACGGCTACTCAGATAGAGAGCACAAGTGATATAACAATAACGTCTACTGGGACAGACTTTGATATTTATGATAACCTGGCAACCGCAATATGTAATATAGATATCACCAATGGAACTGCTCTTACAAGCGACTTTGTTGAAAGCCCGATAGGCACAATAGAGTTTTTCTCGGGCAGTTGGACAGATAACAGCACAAAACTGGGATGGTATAAATGTGACGGCAATAATGGAACAATAGACCTTGCCGACTATTTTGTCAGAGGTTCTGCGACATGTGGCAATACTGGAGGCAATGACGACGCTTTAACCCCAGAACATAACCACACTGTATCTACTGAAACAGAAAGCGCCAGTCATACACACAGCTTGTCTCTTGAGGCAGATAGTTATGCTTATCCTTCTCATAACCATACGATATGGCTGACGGACTTTGATGTTCCTTTCATTTCAATAGCGAACTCAACGACCGCTTCTGGCACAAACAATAAGACTACTCAGGGGACTTATAGCGGCGCCTCGCTTTATGACCATGAGCACACTTTTACTTTTGCTGTAACAGGCGATAGCGCTGATCACACTCATGCGCTAACAGTAGATAATGCTGGTTCAAGTGAAGTAAACTCCAATATGCCAGCTTATTATACATTGATACCTATAATGCGTATATCATAAGGAGAAACAAATGGGAAACCAACCTAAAATGGGGAATACATATGACCCAAAATACCCAACAAACTACTATAAGCCTACATCTAACCCAGATGACTGGCTAAAGGCTATCACAAGTAACTGGAAACCCCCGCAAACAAACGCACCAACAAGTGGGTTTAATACAAACCAAGCATATAGTAATGTGTTTGGTTATTCTCCCACGCAGAATGTCTATAGTGGGGCCGAAAGTGGCGCGGCTGGGGCTTTACAGAACATGATAAATACCCCATATAGTGCTGGGCAGAAGTCAACTATAATGAAAGGCATAATGGACCCTGTTTTAGAACAAGCAAAGCTAATGAAACAAAGCGCAGGTGAAAGCCTACAGTCAAGGGGACTGTATAATAGTTCTGTTTTGGACAGAACCATGGGCGAGATAGACAAGGGAACTATACAGACAATGACAGGCCTTGCTGGGCAAGTTGAAAGGGATATGATGAACAGACAACAGGCCGCTATTAGTCAGGCACAAGCCGGTAGTCAAGCGCTCCAAAGTCTCGGTATTGACCGAGCTGGCATAGCCTCAAGCCTTGAGAACATGAGAAAAGAGACTGATGCTCTTAATACAGAAATATCGTGGCGTTCTGAAGAGTTGAATGCTAAGTTGGGTGTAAGAGCCCGAGAGCTTGAAATGGAGTTAGCAGGCCTATATCAAGACCAGTATAAAACAGAAACTGATATAATGCTCACCGAAGAACAAATAATGGCAAAGTTTGAGATAGACAAAGCCACATTAGACTTGGCAAAAGAGAAGATAAGACTTGAAACAGAACAGGAAAATAAAAACAGGACATCGAACTTTTTCGCTAACTTGTTTGGTAGCGCGTTTGACCTTGGGAGTTCATTTATACCAGTATAAGAATAAGAAATATGTAGGGATATGATGACTGAAGAAAGAAAAGAATATGCCAGACAGTGGCATCGTAATAAAAAAGCCGAAGACCCAGACTACTATAGAAAACAAAACCAAAAACATAAGAAAGCTATACAACAGTGGTATTCTGACCATCAAGGTTATACTAAACAATGGATAGCAGAACGTCGCAAGAAATATCCTCATGTCAAACTATCTCAACATATCGGCCGTTCTTTATGGAACTCCCTTCATGGTCTCAAACAAGGCCGTCATTGGGAAGACCTTGTAGGATGGACGCTACAAGACTTTATCCATTGGATGGAGCCACAGTTTAAGCCTTTTATGGGTTGGCAAAACCATGGGGAATGGCATATTGACCATATTAGACCTATCTCTTCTTTTAACTTTACAGCCCCAGATGATGAGGCCTTTAAGAAGTGTTGGTCATTAGAAAACTTACAGCCCTTATGGGCAAAAGATAACTTATCAAAAAGTAATAAATATGAAGGAGTAATACTATGAGCAATGTTTGGGATCCATTAGGAATGGGCGTGAGCCGGGGAGTAGAACACTGGCTTCAGAGGCGCAGAGATGCCGAAGATATCCGCAGATATGATATAGAAGGCAAAAGAGCAGAAGACCTACATGCCAAGCAGATGAACACGCTCAACCTACAAATGAATGATATACTGGCTGGACAGCAAAGAATGTCTCCGGGGCGCGAAGAGACTATCGGCATGGCGGGAACCATGCCATACACAGTAAAGGGAAAAGACCCGGGCATTGAATACAGAATGAAAGAACTACAGCTACAGGCTGGGGAAAATGCTCTTGAGCCCGATCTGACTGATACAATAACCTACAAGGGCGTTAGCCTTTCTCCATACAGAGCAGATGGGTCATTAAAGTCTCAAGATGAGCTGGACGCTGAATGGAAAGAATACACTCAATACACATTTGATCTCCAAAAACAGATGGAAGGCTACATAATAGATAAGAAAGCCAGCGGTAAAGAGGGCAAACAAGCTCCTGTAGAGCTATTTAATGAAGACAACACTCTTAACCTTGGGGCCCTGCTTAGTCAGTTATACACCAGATATGGCGAAAACTATAAACTATTTTTACAAGACCCCGCCAAACGCAGAGAACAGGCTGTTGAACTGGCAAGTATCAATAATAGAGGTGACCCAACATCTATAGCGATGGTGTTTGATGCCTTGACTGCTTTCTGGAATGAATACTCCCCAGAGGAAGATAAGCCTGAGGATAAGACCTCCAAAAAGTATGAAAATGAACGGTTAAGAGAGGAAGCAGCCAAAAGCGCAGAAGAGACCCACTCCATATATCCAACACAGAAGCCGTTCCAAAAGTTTAGAAAAAAAAGAGAAGATAAAAAAAGACAAGAGATGAATAGAAACTTGATGATGCTTGGACCGGGCTAACTTGTTCTTTGTCAAAAACTTAACCCTTTTATTATATTAAAAATGCGATATAATATATGATAAGAGGATAAATATTTCTTTTTTTTCGTCAACGGAGCATATGTAATAACAAAGGTAATATAAATACGATAAAGGAGGCGTCAAATGACAAAGACACTAAAAGCAGTATTGACATTTGTTATGGTGATGTTTATAGTTACCATAGCAGCAGCGGACTGGATACCGTATTATGAGACATTTTATCCAGAGATAGATGACTTATCAAGAATAGCTAAAGATGTAAAACATTTATTGGCAAATGAACAAGAGGCAGATGAGGCTTATTTTGTTTACAGTGAAAAAACTATAACATATAGCCCAGCTAAAAAGAAAGATGATATAGACCTTATTAGGGCTACTTATCATTTAGCTGACAATAACTTGGTTACTTATTATCATTATTCTCCTTTTGGATATATTCTCTACCATCTTGCTTATGTATCTGAAGTAGACAATGATGAGTATTATCTTGACGACGGTAATAATATACTGAACATCGTCTCTACTTTCAGGCCCTATTATCCAGGTAAGATAAGGTATAGCCTTTACCGAAATGATGATAATGACACAGTAATATCAGAAGATGTCGTGGTGATGACTATTGATGATATACCGATGCCGAGCAAAAATAGTTACATAATAGTTAGCCTACACGATGAAATAGATGAGACTTTTATGAACCTTGTTTTCATTTACAATGAAGTGGCAGATAACTACGGATTATTCACCACAGAAACCTACAAGTGGAAATATCAAAGGTAATATAAATACAACAATGGAGGGACCTAATGAAATATCTAAAAGCAGTATTGACATTTGTTATAGTGATGCTTATAGCTACCATTACGGTAGGGGAATGGATACCCTTCTATGGAACAAACTATCCAGAGTTTAATGCCATGCAGCGACAACAACATGATATAACGCATTTATTAGCGGACTCAAAAGATGCGGATGAACTATTGTTTTTAGTCTATGATAAAAACGCTGACACATATGTCCGGACAAAGAAAAAAGATATAGTAGACTTAATGATGGCTATTTATCATTTGCCCGATGATATCTTAATAGCTTATTTTTCACGTTCGCCGTATGGTTATCTTCTTTATCATCTTGTTTATGTATCCGAAGTTGACTATCATGAATATTATCTGGATGGGAATAATATACATAACATATTGAACACCTTCAGGCCTATTTACACTGGCGAAATATCATATAGCATTAAGAGGATAGATGGTCATTCCGTTATATCAAAGAATGTCGCAGTAAGGTCTCCTGAAGAAATACCACTTCCCCAAGTAAAGGAAGTTATATTTCAGTGAATATTTACAATGAGGATAAGAGTGTCTATGCAAGCCTTGCATTTGTGCTCAATGAAATAACTGATAGTTATTGTTTATTCGCAACAGAGTCTTTCAGATGGAAATAACAAGCCTTCGTTGTATCGGTCGCTGGTGCGCTTTTGACGGTTTGTCCCCCGATAAAGTTTATTGCGCCAGCGGCCGCTTTATTAAAACTTCATAACAGGTAATAATAATGGCAACCTATGTAGACCCTTTTGTAAAACAACAAGACAAGTTTGTCAACCCCTTCTCTAAAGCCGCTAAAGACAGAACCTTCCCTTTTTACAGACCAGACTACAAAAAGACATTGGATGAGAAAATAGCAGAAAGTGAAGCTATAGCTAAAACGATAGGTATAAAACTACCCAACAGCAAAGACAAGTGGTCTTTGTTTGACTATTTAGAAGTCCTGCGTTTTCCAATAACGGGTATGATATATGAAACAGCACGCCAGTATAAAGAAGACGACCTGCGATGGAATGATATAGACGACATAATAAAAGCTGGTATACATGGCTGGAAAGACAAAAAGTATAGCAGAGATGTAATAGACATGATGTGGCCTGATGCCCCTGAATGGGTAAAGTCTGTAGGCGGCATGGTAGGCGATATAGCTACTGATCCGCTCACATGGACTACATTCGGCCTCGGCGGCGGCATGAAAGGAGCAGCCACAGCAGTCAAGGCTGGAACTAAATATTCAGCTAAAGCCATTAAGTTGGCTGGTAAACTGTCAACCAACCCCGCTAAATATTCAAGGTTCGTCACCAGCATGATGAAGAAGTATGGCGGCAAGAACATAACTGAAGCTATAGCAAACGCGGCCCTGGATGCCACAAGAACCGCTGGTAAAGCTGGTTTTTACGCAAGGGTGCCTTTTGTAAAGGGTGCCGAAAAGATGCTGTTCAAGGGCACTCCATTAGAACTAACCTCCAAGGCAATAGCCAGACTTGGAGCCTCCCCCGAGATAGCCAAGGGTATAAGATATGCCCCTAATGTAATAAAAAAGCTGCCGATAATAGGCGGTGCTTATAGAGCATTGTCTCCTTATGGTAAAGTTGGGCCATATACAAAAGCCATTGACCTTGACAGGATGAGAAGGGGCTTTCAAGCGGCAGATATGGACACCATTACTAAAACATTCAAGGACATTATTACTGATGTAGATAGTATCCTAAAAGTCCCAACTCAAAAGTTGAGTGATGATGTCTTAAAAGGCGCGACAAAACTCTTTGATAAAAGGGAAAAGGTCTTTACTTACATTAGAGACTATATGGAGGCTTTAGCCTCTGGCAAGGCTACACATGCCTTTCCAGAAGAACTTGCCCCAATAGCGAATAAGTTAAAGGATATGTTTGACGCTCAATGGGATGAGTTGTTGAAAAGAGGAATAGTAACCCAGAAACAATATGTAATGCGTTACTTCCCTCGTTATTTTGAGAATAGCGGCACTGGCGAAGTAGCCATGTTATACTTTAATAAGCGGGGCAAGTTAGACCCTAACTTTACTAAACTACGGGTATTTGAGACGGCAAAAGAAGCAGAAGCCAAGGGTTTCAAGCTGCTTGGGATGAACGACAGCTTTAGAATATATGTTGACCAAGCGATAAGGGCCATAAACTATCATGACTATATAAAAGGCGTGACAGAGTATTATGGAACCACTCTGGCAAAGGGCGCAAAGCCCATGGCGGACTTCACGCTATTAAATAAGTCCGGCTTCAAGGATATAGCACTCCCAAAAGAAATAACAGATATAATAAATGAAATAGGGGTATGGGTAGAAAAACCTCACGAGTTCGCCAGAGTAGCAAAGTTCCATAACAAACTACTTAATATGTGGAAGACACAAGCCACAGTCTGGTTTGGGGGTTTCCATGTAAGAAACTTTATATCTAACAGCTGGACATATGCCTATGCTGATGGTATCGGACCAAGACAGGTAAAGAACTATGCCCTTGCCAGAAAGATGGTCAGGAACCCTGATAGTTTAGCAAAAATGACCTTGAAGATGAAGG
>SDBV01001898.1_pt1 | contig 31389 bp, 17 predicted proteins | sample 2277081 | NCBI WGS metagenome assembly SDBV01 (sample SAMN10402039, study PRJNA504765) | marine sediment metagenome | isolation source: marine sediment core GS10_PC15, 223 cmbsf | place: Arctic Ocean: Southern Knipovich Ridge | collected 2010 | reverse complement strand
CGTTCCTTCGTACATCCGGAGTTGATGCGACGTGACCGGGCTACGGTTCATCGACAAAGCGACCGAGACTCCGACAAACACAGTCTGCGGCACCGTCGTGTCAGCGAGAGTCTCCTTTTCGCCCTACAGGGCTCTGGATACCCTCATAACACATGGATCACCTTTTGGGGAAGCAGGGCAACGAAGCGAACGTTGGCGCTCTTGCAGGGCGAACAAGGCCCCCCATAGAGCCATCAAGTAACTGAAGTAACTCGCGTAGAGCACCAAGTGGCTGCCTAGCGACATGAAGAAGAAGATCGTATAGGAAACAGCCATTGGCCCCGCAAGAGGAGACCCACTCTTGATGAACTCTAGGAGGCTGCGCAGCAGCAGGAGGTGCATCGCCGCGTACAACAGAAGCGCGGGGACTCCGTAGTCAAACAGGACTTCCTGCCAATCGTTGTGAGCGGAACCGTAGTCTCTCTCACGCGAACTGTTATACCTCCTGACCGAATCATGTCCATGGCCGAGAATCCAATATGACAGTTCACTGTTGCTCTGCAACCGAAGCACATTGGCATAGATCTCGAGTCGGCCCGACCCCGCATCTTCAAAAGCGCTCTCCATGCGTGACATGAAGTACCCTTTCGTCTCGCCGCCAACATACGACATCAGCATGAACACAATGAAAGCTGCAAACACACATCCTATCAGCCATCGCACGTCAAACAATCGTCGTGATTGCAATCTCCCTGTCAGGAAATAGGCGCCAAGACCCAGAACAAGGCAGATAATCGCGCCCCGCTTCATCGACCATGCCACAACGGCCGTTACCAGTAGGATGCCCGCGTATTTCCACCACGCGCGACGCCAGAGCATTACCCAAGGCAACAGCAGCAGGGCGTAGTAGGCGTCGTTCAGTTGAAAGAACCTGGTGGGTGAGTGGATATCGAAATACCTAAAGACGTAGAGAAACAGAAGACTGACGATACCCAGAAGCAGGGCGAAGAAAGCAACCGTCGCCCTGAACATCTCCGGGTTCTTCTTGATCAGGATGTAGAAGAAAAGGAAGAACAGGGGGCAGTACATCACCTCCAGGATCCCAATCATGACGTCATACTCGCCGTACTCAGGCATGTGCAGGAATGTGAAGAGCGTCCAGGGAAGCCAGATGCAGATGACCGCCACCAGGGCGGGGGCTCGACGCAACAGGCCCAGATTCAGCGCAATAAAAGGGAGCATCACCAGCTCTGTCACGGCCAGCAATCTTCCGTACCCTTGGAGTGCTGCCGGGCCGAAGGCGCCATGGCCGGCAAACTTCACAAAAGCATACGCAACCATAAGTACGCAAACGAGAGAGAAGAATACTTTGCTCATGTGCTTGCCTATTGTGAGGCCTAGATATCTCCAGAAACAATTCGCAGGTGGAGGCCAACGAAACTCGCATTGTCCATCAGCCACACAAACTCTCGGGGTCCCGCATCGTAGAAGGTTCTATCTGCCTTGATACGGCTGACGACACTGCTTGTCATAAGCACAATCGGCAAGCCGGTGAGTTGCTTGCCCTTGGCCGCCATTTCGCCTAACGCCTGCCTGCCGCTCATCGCCGGCACATGCGCGTGAAGAGCGGCATACCTCGGCGCGTGTGTGCGCAGCGGCTCATTTGTTCGTACTCTTTGCCGCGCGCTGCAGGACGGACCGGAATTGCTCACGCTGCAAATCCGCATTGTGCCTTTCGGCTGCCACCCGATACCCTTGCATCCCGAGTTGTTCCCGATATTCTCGCGATTCAATCAGTTTTCCTACCTGCGCCGTTCTTACCTCACGGACGCTGGTGAGAGATACTTCTCGAAGTAGGCACTGATGATTTCCGGCCACTCTTCGATATCCCCGACCAGTATATGTGGGTTATGCGGTGTATCGTAGCCAGACATGCCAAACGGCGTGGAAATAAACGGCACTTTCTCGCGAATGAGCTCTGCAACCTTGATCTTGATCCCACAGCCGTGGAGGTCCGGAACCACAAACAAGCCGTCTCCTCCCAACGGCAGTCCTGGCCCCTCATACCTGCCGTGTGCGTGAACTCGATCCCCCCTGTTTCTGAATCTTTCGGTTCTCCTCCCGAACAGATGCAGTTGCACGTCCCCGACGGCGTCTGCAAGCCTGGGTAATACCTGTTTGCACAGCAAGTGAATTCCTGCCGCCGAGTGCGGCGGCGCGCTGCCGAAGTAGACTAGTCGTGGAGTTGTGGGAGGTTGTTCCGGACCGGGCGAGTGAGTGATCGGTTCGACAACCGGCCAGTACTCCCCCCGAAGCTGTGGAAACGCCAGCTTGGCGAAGGAGAGTTCCTCCTGCGTAATGAAGATTGGCGTTACGTTCTTGTCCGATAGCACCTCCGCTTCCAGCTTTGGCAGGGTGTGGAGATAGTGGGCCAATTCCCACGAAATCGGAAACCGCCGCAGGGACTGCCGGTATCTCGCAAACGAGTAGAAGTTGTGGAATCGGACCTTCAGATGAGCGTGGGGGAATAGTTTGCGCAGAGCCCGATAGAAATGTACTTCCCCACAGAATATCTCCTGGAAGTCGCTGCTCTTGCCGCGCAGGAGGCGTCTTATTTCACCGGGATATATTTCACCAGGAGGCCGAAGCATCAGGGTGCCTGCCATGCGGCGAAGTCCGAACAGACTCATTCTTCTCATTCTCATGGCCAGCATGTGGGGTGCGTCCGGCGGAGGCGATTGGGAACGACAGATTATAAGGTCACCGGCGTTGGCCTCGAGGCGTCTAAGATCAGCACGAACGGCAATCTGGTAGCCGCCGCCACCACCTGGCGCTGCCGGAAGGATGATCAAGCGTGCGTTCGGCTGCATATCCCTCTCCTGTTCTGTGACGGTTCACCGTGAATCGCCGTATAGGCCGCCTAGACCGAACAGTTTGTCTGTCCCAAGGGGGACAGAGCGCCAGACAGATACGCCACTGAATCTGCGCGCTTTTCCGCCAGAAGCGTCTTGCTCCGTGAGAAATCCAATGCCAAGGTATCGGTCGTGATAGCGTCAGCGTCGTTCGCGATGCGGTCCTCCAGCGAGAGTATGCGCAAGAAGCCCCTGATTCGCTCAGCTACATACGGGGTGGCGATCTGAGAATAGAAAGGTTTCTCAAACAAGTTGGCAAAAGCCTGGCCGTGAAACGAATCTGTTACAATGAAACCCGCATTGTCCATCAGCCACACAAACTCTCGCGGCCCCGCATCGTAGATGGTCTTGTCTGCCCTGATATGGCTAACGACATTGCTTGTAAGAAGGACGATCGGCAAGCCGGTGAGTTGCTTGACTTTGGCCACCATTGCGTCTAACGCCCGCCTGCCGTTCAACGCATAGCAGAGAATGTAGGGTGGTTGTACGCCGTCGACGGGGCGCGAGATCGCTCTCCAATCGTCGGCCTCAAGCAGGAAGACGGGATCGAGAACCCTGGGGACCCGCTTTCCCGTCATGGCGCCCAGCAGGTCCGCGCCGTCTTGTTCTCTGGCCGACAGATATTCAAACTCCTTCAAACAGGCGCCCATTGCCTCTCTCACACAATCGGGAATATCGACGCTACCGAAACTGGGAGCATAGGCTATCTTGCGTGTGTTCTGCGACGGAAAGGGCGGCTTAAGGCAGTAGGCCATCAGCTCTTCTTCGGGGACTACGCGAGGATTGAATACTTGATCGCTGCCGCAAATGACACAGTCAAGCAAAGGCGGGTCAGTGCTCAAAGCCTTGTAGTCAGCGTAGTGACGCGTGTGAGTGAAACACTCTCGAGAAAACTCCTCGAATCTGGACCTTCTACGGTTCAGGGATCTATGTGAACACAACGTTACCAAGTAGCGCCCCAGACGTTTAACGGTCAGATTGTGAAGACCAATCCTGGGGAGGATATTGTTGACTTTCTCTTGTCGTTCCGTCCTGAAATCAATGATGCGAACATCGGCCCCCAACGTTCTTTCCAGGTAACTGCTCAACGCATACACCTGCAGGGCCGCCCCATAGTTATGCGCCCAGTGGAATGTCATAATGCCGATTTTCACCGAATCCTCCCGTACCTGTTTGATGAAGACATGGCGATCGCCGGTGTGCCGATCTGCGCGATCAGACGCCCAACCGCCGCGGGATCGACCGGACGACAGCGGCAAGGAATCGCGCTTTGTTCTCACTGCGACGGAACGCGTTCCATAGGCGCTCTATCCGACCGGGAAAATACGCCGTTTTGAGCACCTGAAACTCCTTACCGGTAGAGAGCCCGTTCAAGAAGGCTTGTCGGTGGCGGGGCATCGCCCAGTCCCCTCTCATAACGCGTGGGTTATTCGCCGCCGCTACATCCAACGAAGTAGGCTCCATCGCCAGACGCCCTGATTTCTGCAACGTCTCAATTGCGGCCAACCCTGCCGGAGTGTTGGCTAACACGATGGATACCCCTCGTTTGTCGTGCAACGGCTCCGGACAGCCCAAAAAGTCACCCAGAGTCAGATCGCCAACACGTGGCAATCGGGTGAATGGGCAGGCGTAACACGCGGCCATTCTGTAAAGGTGATACACTTCGAAGCCTTGTGCGAACGGATCGCTCGTAAGCGGAACATGGTGGCTTTGTCCACCATCCGAGGTGGCACGGACGGATGGCCAGCCAAAGGCTTTGTCTCTGAAGGTATAGGACGCGACCTCATCTCCCTCGAACAGTTCATGGAGGTATTGGTGAAAGGCTCGCAACGACGGCACGCCAAGGCAGATAACCTCAGTCAGCAGTACTCGCGATCGCTGTTCCTTATTCAGCGCCGCGGCCATGGCGGCCACCTGACAGGGCGTCCCGCTGAAGAGCACCGGTCCGGAAGCGTCGCGCAGCCGATCGATCACTTGGCAGTAGAGATCGCCCACGTGGCTGGGAACATACTTTGAGCCACGCATCTTTGCAACATCGTCCGATGCCACTGTAAGGATATGCCGAGGAGTCCAATTCTCGCCCCATACGCATCCGGCGACGGCTCCGTCGTCGCGCAATACCCGCTCGGCCAGTTCGCCGAAGACCCCTCCCGAGGAACTGGCTAAGCGCAACGAGTCGTCCACAGTCCAAGCTGCAAACGCCAGCGGCTGCGCCGAATGGCCCGTTGAGAGACTCCGTTCGCCGTCCACCAGGACCGGGCAGCGCTTGCGGCAAAGTCCACAGTCGTCACATTGCTCGCGATCCACTACCGGACGGTAGAAGCCCTCTGCGTCCAATGCCAGTTCGATGGCGCCCTTGGGGCAGGCCGATTGACAGCCGAAGCACCCCGTACAACGGGTGGCGCCGATAATGTCAATCGATGTGTCGCTTTTACGGGTCATGCCAGTGCAAGCAGCCTCTTCGCCCCTCCTACAAGAAACCGACGTTCATCTGTATTCAAGACCACTCGCCAACCGATAGCGGCAACCGCAGAAACACCGGCGCAGCAGGTAAGGGCCAGACGCAGAAGCGACGGCGCCAGACAAAGCGCCGGTCCACAAGCCAGGAGCGCCGCAGTTCCGATAGTGGCGACGCATGGAAGAAAGACTTGGGCAATATAGGATCGGATCGGGATATTGAACATGTGGCGGACCCAGAAGACGCGCCCAAGCGAGCAGCCACACATCGTGATCACTGCTGCGGAGACAACACTGGAAGGTGAATACTCGAGTTTCAGGAACAGCCAGGCCAGCGGAAGGGTAAGTACCATCATGGTGCCCAGGGTCAAATGATAGGCGACGATCTTGCCACGGGCAATGACGGCCATCATGTAGCCGGCGGTCAATTGGTTGACGAGGAATACGGTCAGCATGAGGCGGCACATTGTGGCCGTATGGGCGGGTGGATTCCCCAACCAGAGCTGAAGAACGAAATCCATTTCAACGATGAGCGGAATGGAAAAGAAGGCGGCCAGGAGGGTGCCAAATCGACACGCGCGGGTAGCGAGAGATAGCATGCGGCTTCTATCGCCCCGTCCTTCACGAAGGGCCATCTCGGGCTTCATGGCGCCAAGCATGGAATCCGAGAGCCGCGTCGTCTGCAGCGACACTTGGTTGGCCAAACCGAAAGCGGCATTGGCGACAGGTCCGTGGGAGGTATTGATCAGAAGTGCGCTTCCCTGATTCCGCAACATCGTTCCAAGGCATCCAATGGCGGTCCAACACGCGAAGGCGAACATCTCTCGTGAACGGCGGAAATCGAACCAGTAGGTCGTGCGGATACGACAGGCCGGGAAGATGCCGGCGGCGCGGGCAACCTGAATGAGGAAAACTAGGCAACTGATGCCGGCCATCCCAATCGCATAGAAGATCAAACGGTCGCCAGCGACGAGAGTGAGCGTCCAGGCAAGAATGAATGTCGCAAACGTTTGGAGCAACCCCCAGAGCGCAAGTTCAAATATGCGTTGCTGAGCGGTAAACATCGCGATACAGGGGACAGAGGCCATGCCGATAAAGGCCGTCACGAGTGAGATGCGGAATATCCAAAGGCTAGCCAGGACGCGGTCAGGTGGGATGGTGAGCACATGATTAATGCAGTATTCGCCGATCGGCCATCCAACCAAGGTCAAAATCGTTGCCATCGAGAAATGGAGACTGAGGGCGGCATTGAACCAACGGTTGAGATCATCGGGGTCGCCTTGGCCGATCGAAAAAGCAAAAAAACGTCCCGCGCTTCCTGCGAGCACCGAGTTTATGAAAGTGATGAATACAATCAACGTGCCCACAACCATGTAAAGACCAAAATCGACCGGCCCGAGGGCGCCGAGCACCCAGCGAATGGAAAAGAGAGCAAATGCAACCCCGATCACGCTACGAATATACGTGGCAGACGTGTTCAGTATGATGCGACGTGAAGACATGCGTAACGACTACCCTCGGGAGGTGTTGCGATAGTCCGAGGCGCCAACCGGGCTAGACCCTCGAAGCGACTTCTTCCTCCGACAGTGCCCGATCATAAACCCTGAAATCGTCTGATCTGCCCGGGCTGTGTGCGCCGTCGCCGCTCCCGCAGAGGCTTGAAAACTGCCCGGGACTCTGCCGGCGCGAACTCCGTTCTCGTGGGTAGCATCGAGGCTCCACTTCGCGCAACACGTCTGGGAAATGCAAATTGGGTGCCCGACGAGGGCAAAGGACGGGAATCATCAGATTAATCGGATTTTGCCGGTTCTCCGGTCGGCCAGGGGCTCCGAGCCCGGTCCTCGCCGCCAAGCCACTGCCGAGGCTGGTGACTTTGGGCAACTCGAATGTTTGTTCTTGGAAACGCGCGGCGGCGGATCGAAGATGAGAGATCGGCCGATGAGGTCTACCTTGGAACTGCCGGGGTAGGAATACAAAAGGCCTCGAACTCCAGCACGTGAAAACGCGGACTCTTGCTGTTGTACAGCCCCATCAACTTGATCGCCTTGACGGGACGCGGGGGAAAGGCTATGCGTTGCCAACTGGCCCACTGGCCTTGGCTGCGATCCGCCAACAGTGTAAAGGTGGTCGCGTCGGCGGAAGTTTTGACGGCGTAACGATAGTAACGGTTGCCGATATCATAGAGCAAGAAACGGATTTCCCGCAACCGGTACGTCTGATCGAAGGTAATCGTCCATTCGCACGGGAAGGGGCTGCTCGCGATGCCGGTTCTGTCCGCCGGGACCTTGCCGTCAAGCAGGAACTGACTTCCCGCCGCAACCCCCGCAAGCGTGGTGCCGTTGCCGGCCAAGGCCACGTTTCCCTCCTTAACGGTGCCGCGTATTCTCGACTCCCAGGGTTCTGCGGCGGCCGTCATCTCCGCCAGCCGCCTTTCGGCCCCCGTCCTGTCCAGCCCGGTCAGGCCCGCAACGGCCAACTCGTACCAGTGCCGGGCGCGAGCTTGGATTCCACGTTGCTGGGGTCCCCTTTCCTTTTTGGCCAGATCCCACCATCGCTCGGCGAGTGTCTTCCGCTGTTTGGGGTCCTGGGGTCGGGCCAGGTCCTGGGCGGCCAGTTTGGAGAGCTGCGCGTCGGTGCCTTTGGCCAGCGCCGGGAGCCCCTTGGCCCAGTTGCCGGCGTTGAAGCAGTACCACCGGCCGACCGTGAGGTTGGCCCCGGCGTGGGCAGGTTCATCGGCCAGCAGATCGAGGGCCTTGGTGACGGCGATGAACCGGACTTTCATCCGGCCGATCTCTTGATGCCGCGTGGTCAACCAGCGAAGCAGCTCTGCGTCTTTCATCTTGCGCGCGGTGGAGAGCGCCAGTTTCACGAGGCGTCCCGCCAGGCTGAAACCGTCGGCGGCCACGGCCCGGTCCGCCAAAAGCATGGCCTGATCCACGATCTGCTGGCTGGTGGCGGAGGTGGGTGCTCCGCTCTGGACGGTCTCGGCCACCTTATCCAGCACGGAAGCCTTGACAGAAAGCACGTCGATATCGAAAAGCTGCCGCATCCGCTCGGCCGCGTCCAGGGCAGTGGTCAACTCGCCGGCGGCTGCGCTCATCTCGCGCGCCAACTCCATCAACACGAAGCGGTCGGTGGGATCCCCGGTGGCGTCGTTCGCCTGGCTGCTGAACTTCACGGCCAACGCCAGTTTCTTCTGGGGCGTGGCCACGTCGGCAAAGTCGCTCTTGAAGATCTCCCGAATTCGCTGCTCGGCGTCCCGCCGGGCGTCTGCGTGGGGAACGGGAAGCCTCTTGGCGACCGTGCTGACGTTCTGGGAAGGGTCATCGGCAGCCGGCGCCTCCGAGTCCCACGCGACTGGCCCGTTGCCGCCTGGCTGGTCCGGATCCAACGGGTCGAGCAGATCCGCCAAGGGGCGGCCCGGATCTGATTGAGGTGGGGTCAAATCGATACTTCCGGGCGCGTCGAGAGGCGGCCGCTGTGGGTCGGTTTCCGGGCCAGCCGGCGGGTCATCTGGTGGGACCGGGTCTTCGATCGGAAGCGCTTCGGCTGGAGGCTCTTGGGCTGGAGGCTCTTGGATGCTATCCGGGCGAAGTTCTTCCCGTTGCACGCCCGACGAGGGCGGTTGTTGCGCCGTCGGCGGACCGTTGCCCCGGCCAAGCAGGGCGATGGCCAGCACGCCAATCGCCAGCACGCCAATCGCGACGGCTCCCAGGCCCAGAGCAGCCAGGATCTTCCAGGCTGGCCGCTTACGGCTGCGGTGGGAAACGTAGGAGAAGACCGACGAGGTTTCGATGGCGGGGATAGACGTCTGCGAGGCAGGGCCGGTTCTGGGGGGGGGCTTTCGGACGGCGGGCGGGGCCGCTTGTGGGAGCCCCTTCATTTCAGCTTCCAGCCGCGGGCGCAACTTGCGATCGTACTGTTTCTTTCTCTCGGGGCTGAGCAGACAGAGCCTGGCGGCGGCGATCTCGTTGAGAATGCGCTGCGAAAGTTGGGAGTACTTGCCGATCTGGAAGTTCTTGACCTGGGCCATGCGACCATCGGCCGCGTTGGCGATCACGTCCGGATCCGGCTCCAAGGGTTCGATGCCCAGCAGCCGGTAATGGTGGGGTGGCCGATCTTCCGGGGAAATCCCCAGCCACTTTCGGTAAGGGTCGAAAGGATCTTTCATCGCTTCTTTCCAAGGGACAGGGACGTCAAAGTGACTCCTCGCCCGGAGGGCGGGCAATGTCGTTCAGGTTGGTTGTGCGAGCGCGGGTCGGCAGGGGCCAGGAACTCTCGATCCGGTGCTTGCTGGTGGCACGGCGGAGCGGATCTCGATCGTGGGCGTACAGCGGCCCGCTTCCGGCCTCTCTTCTGAGATGTGGACAGTGGGGGAGTGATGCGGGTCGATGAGGAGAAAAGCGAGGGTGCCGTGATGGCTTGCGATCACCGGCGGGATCACTGATGCGGTTTGACGCTGTCGGCTTTCGTCAACAACTGGTTTTCCGGTTTGGCGATCTCTTCGGACTCTTCGGAAAATGAGAGATACTCTGGAACGATCTCGTGGAGTTTTCGGCGGATAGCCTCGTCGGGCCCATCGAGCAACTGGCCGAGTTCGGAAATGGAACTGCGGACGGCGGACAAGGCAAAGGGGCGGGCGTAGGCGGCGCGGAGTTTGGGATGCGACGTTGGCAAGGTCTGTTCGTCGTCGAAGTAGAGTTCCTCGAACAGTTTTTCGCCGCGGCGGATGCCTTTGAAGCAGATCTCAATGGCGTCCTCGGGAAGTCCTGAGAGGCGGATCAGATCGCGGGCCAGGTCGACGATTCTGACGGGCTCTCCCATTTCGAGCACGAAGATCTCTCCGCCGGACCCCATGCCGGCGGCTTGCAGCACGAGTTGCGAGGCCTCGGGGATGGTCATGAAGAATCGTTTCATTCGCGGGTCGGTGACCGTAATTGGGCCCCCGCGGCGAATCTGCTCTTGGAAGATCGGGACCACACTGCCGTCGGAGCCCAGCACGTTTCCAAAGCGAACGACCGTATAGCGAGTAGACGATTCCTGGGAGATGGCGTGAATGTACTTTTCGGCGATATGCTTGGTCACACCCATCACGCTGGAAGGGTGGACCGCCTTGTCGGTGGAGATGAAGGCGAAAGTGAGCACTTCGTACTCGTGGGCCAGTTCGGCCAAACAGAGCGTACCGAAGACGTTGGTCTTGACAGCTTCACCGACATTGGCCTCCATCAAGGGCACGTGCTTATGCGCGGCCGCGTGGAAGACGACTTGCGGCCGGTGTTCCTGGAAGAGCTGTCGCATTCGCTCTCGGTCGGTGACGTCGCCGATCCGGGCGTGGAGGCGGACGGAGGGGTCGAGGGTGTGGAGTTCTCGCTCGATGGCGAAGATGCGGTTTTCCCCTCTGCCGACGAGGATCATGGTTCGAGGGTTGAATTTCAATAGTTGGCGGCAGATTTCCGAGCCGATGCTTCCCCCGGCTCCAGTGACCATGACGGTCTTGTTTTCCAGCAGATTTCCGATGGCCTCCGTGTCCAGTTCCACGGGATCTCGCTGCAACAAGTCGTTGATTTCGATATCCCGAATGGGAACTCGATGATCGCCGCTGAAACGATCCTCGACCGGCCGAATGATCTTCAGATTAAAGCCGGCCTCATCACAGGTTTCCATGAGCTGCCGCATCTGCCGGCCGGCAAGTGTCCCGGCGGTTACCAAGACATCGGTGGTTCGGTAAGCGGCGGCAACCGTGCGGAGGTCGTCCAGGGTTCCGAGTACGGGGATCTGACCCAGGCGAGATCCCTTCTTGGCCTCATCCACGGCCAGGAAGCCCCTGATGCGGTAAGGCAATTGAAAATGCGACTGGATCTGATAGGCGAGGATTGCACTGGAATGGTCGACCCCGACCAACAGGGCCCAGCGGCAGCCGTTTCGGTTGAAGATGGGCTGAAAGTGCTCCACGAACAATCGCCAACTTGCCCGCAACGCACCCAAAACCCCGATGGTCAGGATACAGTCAAGGATGGGGACGGTGCGTGGGATCTGGAAGCGCAGCGCGATCGGGGTCAGGTGGGAGTTCTGATTGAGGAAGAACTGGTCGATCACCACAATCGCCACCAGTGAAACCACTGCTGCCCGGATCAGGGCGACCATGTCGGCAAAGGTAACATACCGCCACCAGCCATGGAACTGTCCCAACATAAAGAAGACACTCAGCTTGACCACGAGCACCAACAGCAGACCCCGCGCGTAGACGCTCGACGGGCCGGGTGTCATAGCGAAGTCGAAGCGTAGCTGAAAGGCCAGCCAATAGATCAAGCGGAAGACAACCACATGGGCAATCAACAACCACCACACGCGCTTCGCGAAGAGCTGTCCGACCAGCCAGGGAATTGCACGTTCCAGGTGCGATTGGAGAGTGCTTCCCCACCCGCCCTTACGGTTTGAGGCCGGCGACCCGGGAGAAGAAACTCCCTGGCGGCCGTTGCCGGGAGATTGCATGCGTTGGCTGCGGCGTCTTCGTTTCATATGGCGACGGTCACTTGCGGCTACTTGATCGTGAGAGGGCTCAACTGAGAGGTTCTGTATCCTTCGATCCAGAAAGAGCCGGGCGGATTGGCCGGCGATTGGCGACGTGGTCGTTGATTCAAACTCAATCTGCAGGCCCTCCGAGCCGCCCCCCCCGGAGCCTGTTGGGCCAAGCCTCGCCGTTCCAACGCAACACGCATTATAATCGGGATTTGCAGCTTTGTCAAACACCCTGCCGGGGTAATCGTGGTGGGGAACGGAAGGCTAGCCGGCGGGGCTCCCGGAGGTCGGCTGATGCGCGGTCTGATTGAGCCACTCGTAAGCCTTGGTTGCGATGGCCAGCATTCCCTCTCTGGTCTTATCCTCATCGGCCACGGGAGACTGCAGGAGGACTTTGGCCAGTGCGGGCCAGGTTTCCTTGTTGCGCATTTTCCAGCGGGCCTTCGCCAGCCCGCTTCGGTCGAGGATGATATGCTCATCGAGTTGGAACCAATACATCACCAGGACGCGTTCGCCGTCTTGTTCCCAGGTGGTGAGGCTCACGGGAATGGCCGGTTTGTCCGGGACACGCAGGTTCACGCTGGTGCGGTCGATCTCCTGCCAGCCCTGGCCTCGGTAGCAGTTGATCGGGCTGTGACGGACGCCTTCGTCGAGATTGCAAAAGAAGGCAACGTGCAGAGCCACAACAGGGTACTTGGCATGTCGGTACTCGCGGTCGACGGTACGGTCGGCGTTTAGGGCCCTGGTGACCTTGGGGTCCAACTCCTTCTCCACGCCCTGCCAGGAGCCGAATTGAAGGGGCATCTCGGCCAGATCCCAGTCGGGAAGCAGTACGTTCTTGGGCTGCATCCACTGCGGCATCACGTAGGTCGAGCCGGCCAGCAGCCCCACGAAGAACACCACAATCAGAATGCGTAAGGTCGTGTTGGTCATGAGAATCTGTCCTTCGGCAAGGCCCCGGTGGTGCGTCAAACTCGGTCTGACGCCGGCGGGAGCAGCTTGCCCGTGGGTGCGTCACGCCGGCGGGAAATCCGCCGGGGGCACGCGGCCTCGGGTTTCAGTTTGACGGACCACGGCGACGATAGTTTACCTTGTACCCAGAGCGGCGCGGATCCGCTTCGGCGGGCTCCGCCCACCGGGATACGAGCCGGCGGAGCAACGGGCGGCAACGCAGACCCACGTCTGAATGTACATGCCTGCCCGGCACGAAGTTCAGGGTGTCGTTAAGCGGGCGGCGGAACGTGTCAACCGGTTTGAGACAGCTAGCTCAGACAGCATTGCCTTTCCCGTCGTTGCTGATCTCCTCGCCGTCTACTGTAACAACTGAGGAGGCAGTTGTCTCTTCTGCTGTTTGCACAGCGGGTATAGTCGCCTCGTACTTGAGGTCCCTGTCGGGCAGGTGATCGGTGGGGCCGGTGACGACGGCTTCCACGCAGCCAACGCCAAAGGCTTTCAGGATCTCGCAGGCCGCAGTGATCTTCGGGGCACGGCTGATGTCTCGGAAAATGGAAAGGACCACGGTATCCACGTGCTGGCTGATGAAGCGGGTGTCGGCCACCGGGAGGATGGGGGCGGCATCGACCACCACAAACTCGTACTGCTCGCGGAACGCCTCAAAGAGCCGTCCGGCCGCCCCGTTGGCCAGGGCCGTCAGGGCCTGGCGGTCCCAGCGTCCGGCGGTAGTCACGTACAACTTGTCGGTTCCGGTTTCATGAACCACCTCGGAGGTGTCGGCCTGGCCGCGGAGCACTTCGCTCACACCCGGTTCCAGCGGCAGCCCGAGAACCTTATCGAAGGCGGGGCGCCGCAGATCGAAGTCGACCAGCACGGTGCGGCGTCCGCTTCGGGCGAGACTCATGGCGAGTTGTGTGGCCAGAGTGGTCTTCCCTTCGCCGCTGGTGGCGCTGGAAATCAGGATCACCCGGGTCTGATCCACCTCTGCCTGGCGAAGCAGCCTGGCCGCGATCCCGTCGATCGATTCGGTCAGCCGCAGGTGCCAGGTCTGGTGGCGTTTGGAGGAGGAGCCCAACTGGCGGATGGCCCGAGCGGGAATAGTGGGAACCGACCCCAGCACGGTCAAGCCGAGACCCTGGGAGACGTCGGTGGCTGAATTGATGCGCTGCCCGCGAGTATCCCACCAGGTGATACAGGCAATGGGGAGGCAGAGCCCCGCGGCGGCTGTCAGGAGGGTCAGGGAGAGCCTGATGTACCACCTGGATTCGGTTTTCGGGGCCATGGCACGCTGAATGAGTTGGACTCGAGGCTTGGAGCCGACTTCCACCTCGAGCTTTCCCCTTTCGTCGTCGATGGTGGCCAGCACGGAGTTGAGCCGGTCGATTCTGGCTCGCGCCATTTCCAGGTCGATCGAGGTGTTGCTCAACTGCTTGATCTGCTTCTCTTGTTGCGACATTTCGTCCTTAAGTTGCCGCTCCAACTCGGCCTGGACCTGGATCTCGACCTCCAGCCGGGAAATCTCGGTCTCGAAATCGAAGCTCATCTTTTCGCGGATTATTTCCGCGGCGTCACCTCCCAGGGCCTTGATCTGGGCTTCCAGGACATTTACGTCGTATTCGTACCTCTCAATCTGCCGCGTTCCACTGCCGGGTCTGGCGTTGGCCAGGTTCTGGTCGCGGGCCATGATCCGTATGCTCAGCTCATCGGTGAGTTGTCTTAGCATCGGATTGGAGTTGGTATAGGCGTCTATATCGACTTGTGGGATCCTGACGGTGGCCAGGTTTGTCAGTAAGGTCTGCTGGCCCTTGAGATCGGCGCGTGCGCGTTCCAAGTGGGCCCAGGCCTGAGAAGCCCGTCTCTGAGTGTCGCCGAACCGCTGCATGGCCATTTGTTGCCTCAGCCTGAGGGCGTCGGGGTCGGCGGTGCCCACGTCGGAGGCCAACTTTGTGCGGTTCTCCATCTGAGTCTGGACCTCGTCGCGTTTGACGTTATGAATCAATACGAGTTCGTTGAGGCGATCAATTCGTCGCTCTTTTTCTTTGTCGACGATTTGCGAAACGTATGCATCGACCACGGCATTGACCAGTTTGGCCACCTCTTCCCCTTTTTTCCCGTCGTTGTCGGTCAGACTCACCTGCATGACCCCCGAATCCCTTGGGAAGGTCACCGCGAGATTGTCCTGAATCCACTTGACGGGGTCTTCCTCTCCCTCCAAGATGCTGAGGCCGGCCACCTCCCGATCTCCCAGCGCCTTGGTGACTACCTGAGTGCTCTTGACGTACAGGGCCTGGTCGTCCTTGTAGATATCGAAGGCGCTTTGGATGAAACGTTCGGCGGGAGTCTCCACGGTTTTGAACACGACCATCGGTTGGCTTGTCTCGATCTGGAACAGGGCGGCGACAGTGTACTGGGGACCCCAGCCGAACCAGATGCCTGCTGCCGCCAGAACCGCGCAGAGCAGGCCGAGGCTGATAGCCAGCACCCAGTGACGCCTCAGCCCGTGGAAGTAGGCCGAGGCCGAGATGGAGGGCACCTGAGGCTCGGCGGCGGCAAACTCGGGGACGCCGACCCAGGCCGGTTCCTGGGGTCCCATGAGGGCAGAGCGGTGCACCGACACCGCGGGCGTAGCTGGGCCGTTATCCGGCAAGGGGGTGTTTTCGTTGGTGGACATGTTTCTCTTCTCCGATTTCTAAGGGTAAGACGTCAGCTACCAAGTTTGTCTTTAGGAGTTGTCCATTGAGTGCGAGCCGTAGAGTTTGAGCGGCCGACGAAGGAGCCGCCCAAAGCAAGTGGCCCTGCCGGCGCACTGTCGATAACCAGCATTTCCATCAGCTTCCAGAGCCCCAGTAGCAGCACCAGGGCAAGCGGCATCATCAACCAGCCGGCACCGTCGTGGAAAAACTTTCCGGCAGCTTCCTCGCTGATGATGTTGGGCCATTTCCGGGCCGTTTCGTAGAGGATGGCCGTGACGGTGATTCGAACCACGTTGGAAAACACGGCGATTGGAACGGCACTAACAACCACCACGATCTTCTTCCACAGAGGGCACCGCAAGAGAAACGCCGCACCCACGCAGATCGCAAAGAACAGCATCAACATGCGAATCCCGCTGCAGGCCTCCTCGACCCCGAGTTGTGCCTCCGGGAGTTGGATTACGTTACCGACACCGACGGCGGGGATACCCAAGGTCTGAATCGCATACACGCTTGCCTTTGTACCGATCAGTTGCAGAAAGGGTCCCAGCATGCCTTGTACGCCCCCCGGGAGGGGCACCAAAAAGAACAGGTATACGATCGACGGCCAGGCCCAGCGGAGGGCCTGCCAGCCGCCGAGGAAAATCGTCACCCCGGCAGCAAAGGGGAGCAGCGACCATTCGTCGGTTCTCTCAACGACCAGGAAGGCCGAGTATATCCGCATCAAGGCCCAGGCTACGAAGAACGCAATCCCCCACCACGACCAGTGGAAGGCCGGTTGGTTGTCTCGTTCGGAGTGCCGGAACAACTCGGCGACGAGCAATACCAGCCCGCCGAGCACTGCCCCATAACCTCCGGCAATGAGGATTCCCGTCCAGGCCACCGAGCCTTCGCGGGGAAAGAAGAAGACGTACAACGAAACGGTGATCGCCGCCCCGACTCCCGCCCCGATCCGAACCGCCTTGGATCGAACCAAGGCCCCGATCCAGTCGCCCTTGGACCAGAACAGATTGAACCACCAGCCTTCGTCCTTGGATTTTCCACAGACCATCCTGCCGCGTGCCAGCATGAGCACCAAGGCGAAAATAGGCACGAAGAATCCGTGTCCGTAATCCGGTTGCAGCCAATATCCGACCAGCCGGGCAATCACCGTGCTGTACGACCAGAAAAGGATCCCGATCAGCAGGAGCCAGCCCGTCAAGACGGTGGGGCGCGGCAGGTTACTCTTGAAGTCGGTCGAGGAGAGCTTGTTCATAACTTGGCTTCAGTCGGTGCTCGAGACGCGACCGCGGCGCGGCCCGTCGTGTTCTGGTGGAACGCCCGGCACACAATTCGGACCAGCAAGTTGCGTGCCGAGGTCACGATCCTCGAGCCGTAGTCGGGCATCCGCAATTCAAGTCCAACGTTTGGAAGGGGGTTGGCTCGGATGTGGAGGGATCAATCAAGGCCGTGACGCCTTGCCGCCAATCTCCCACCGGTGTTCTCGCGTGCGTCTCGAAGGACCGATAACGCACCAGAAAAAGAAAGGCCTATGCCGCGAACCGGCTGTCGGTAACCGAGTTTGGTCGATCCTGAAGGCGATGAAGATAAGTCTCTCGTGGATGAGCGGACCGGTTCTCGTTCCTGCATTTTGATTACGGGCTACCGAAAAGTCAAGGGTCCGGTGCGGCGTTCTTGCCCGCGTCGCAAGACCGATCGGCGTCGGTTGGGTAGTGGTGGCGGTCAGTATGGCCGTGTAAAAAGGTGCTCCCCGGCGCAGACTCCGTTCCCGTGGGTTGCGCAGGCGGGGCCGCACCCGAGAAATACCTTCGGCATCCGTGACCCAAATCCAACGTTCATTACAGGTTCGCCTTCTTCCATGAAAGCGTGAGAACACAGTTCCACTCAGGTAACGCGGTGAAGCGCTCAAGGCGGCGGCCAATGGCGGGCAGTCTGAAACGTACCCGGCACGTGCGGTCGCGTTGCGCAGCCTAAGGGAGTTTGCAGTTGCTCTGATGAAAAGCCTCAGAGGCCCAAGGAGGTAAGTATCCTCTGCTGAACAACCCGATGTGACCTCCGCGGTCGTAGCGATCGGGCCCCTTTCGGCGTGAGGGCCGATTTCCCCTCGACTGAGAATCGCGACCACTTCAGCCTTCTGGGCAGAGCGAAGCGATATGTAAGAAGGGCTTCAGGTAGCCTCTCGCCAGCGTCCTGGGACCTTCGTTGCGGTCGAGGGATATTCTCCCCTCAACCATCCAGCTTGATCGAACGCGACCAAAAAGTCAAGCGTTCGGTTTCCGAGTTCGCGTTGAGCAAATAGGATTGCCTCTGCTTCAGCCCACGCACAGAGCCGCGCGGCGTACGACTGCACGTCAACTGCTGGCAGGGCAGAGAATGGAACTGAATCCCTCAAGGGTGTGGTGTCGGAGAAAGTCCACCCCCATGTTGGTGGGGTGTATTGCGTTGGCAGGACGTTGAAAGAGGTTCTTTGTGTGTCGATTTGCCGGTCGAGGCAAGTCGGTCGGGGCCTGCCTCAGCACTTGCAGGAGAACGCGACGGCCAGAACGGAAAGAGTAGGACGGACGAGCCGGCCTCGATGTTCTCCAGGACGGGCCCTGAACTACACAATGCCCCCCAGTAGAGTAGGCAAGGCCGCCGGACACCGGCAGGCAAAGTCATACTGGACTTTTGCAAAACGCAGATTCGAACCCCCTCTCCCTCTGGGAGAGGGGCAGGGGGTGAGGGTACAGAAAAGACACGCAAGCAAGGAAAGGCGTTTCTCGGTGAATCGCCCTCACCCTAACCCTCTCCTAGAGGGAGAGGGGACCAATTTGCAAAAGTCCAGGTCATGCTTGGCGAGGCGAGAACTTTTTGGACCGGTTGGTCGTCTCAAAGGTTGAATGCCTGCCGTCGCTTTGAGCAGAGAGGTGGAATACGTGCGGCGGTTGGCCGTCCCAGCGATGCCGTGGCGGGTACGTTCGCCTGTCTTTCACGTCGTAGCGGCCAGGGCCGTGGGGCGCCAAGTGAAATCCGAAAGGGGATCCCAGAGATGAGAACTGCCACGATCGGGACGATTTGCGCGGTAACCGTGCTGACCTTATGGGCGGCGGGTGCACGGGGGGAGACGAGATACGTGTCGGCGGACGGGTCGGGCGAGGCCCCGTTCACAACCTGGAAGACGGCGGCAGGCGACATCCAGAGCGCAATCGAGCTTTCGTCAGACGGCGACGAGATTGTAGTCGCTGCGGGAACATATCAGGTTAGCCGTACGATCATCGTCGACAGGAAGGTTGTGGTGCGAAGCGCTATGGGGGCACGAAAGACCATCCTGGACGGCGGGTACCCGGCCAGGCAGATCCGCTGCCTGGAAATGGCGACGGGGAATTCGGCGATTGTCGACGGCTTCACGATCACGCGTTTCAAAGAGGGTGTCAGGTTCAGTCACGGCGAGGGGACCGCTTCCGTCGTGCGAAACTGCGTCATCGCCCGAAACGCCGGCCACGGCATCTTCTTCAACCATGGCGGATGTGCGAAGAACTGTACGGTGGCTTACAACGGCGGGGCAGGGCTTTATGCATACGACATGGGAGGAGGCGGTGACGATCCGGACAACATGATCCTGTTCGGCAACCAAAAGCAGTTCGTTCGCGATAGCGCAAACATCGGCCTGCAGCATTCCTGCACCGATGACCCAGGATTTGTCTCAACCGAGGACTTCCGTCTGCGGCCGGACTCTCCCTGTATCGACGCCGGCGGGAACCAGGCCTGGATGAACGACGGCGTGGATGCCGACGGCGGTGCCAGGATCCAGAATAGCGTTGTGGACATCGGCGCCTACGAACACCAGTCCCCAACCAGCCGTCCCGCCAAGCCGACCGCGCCCGAGATGAAGGTTCTGGAAAGGCTGGCGGGTACCTGGGACACCGAATCGGTCAACAGAGTGTCCGAGTGGGACCCCACGCAGACTCGCGCGACGGGAACCGTCAAGGCGGAGCTGACCCTGGGCGGCCACTTCGTCGTGTGCCGGAGCTTCGATGCCGGAGGGAATCTCCATGGAATGGCGACTTACACCTACGATTCCGCCAGGAAGCAGTACCGCTCATGGCTCTTCGATTCCATGGGCAACAGCGTCGAAGCGGTGGGTCGCTGGGATCCGGATACCCGGACCCTGACCTTCACGGCCGAGCAGAAGAGCCGTGTCGGATGGTATAGGTTCCGCTTCATCCAGGGCAGCACGATGGAGTACGCGATCCTCGGCAAGGGCACGCGTGGAGGAACTCTGCTCGACGTGCACGCAAGGTGGACTCGGCGGAAGTGAAGCCACGCCGGCCGAAGTGGGGACAGGTCCAATCTGTGCGAAGCGCCCTGCGGGCCGCGGGGGGCAAATCGGACCTGTCCCTTTTTGGCTTGCCCGCCGTGCAATCCTGGCAGACCCGTGGCGCTGCGGGTGTAGACAGCCGGTGTATTCCGGATAAAATGAGGCGTGGCTGGACAAGACCAAGCACGAAGGAGACCGACTATGAAGCAGATCTTTCGACTGGGGATCGTGTTTTTGGCGATGATCGCATCTGGCGGCAAGTGCTTGACCGAACCCGCCCGGGCAGCCGGTACACGCCCGAACGTCGTGGTGATTCTCTCGGACGACCAGGGCTGGGGAGATCTTGGCGTTCACGGCAACGCCAACCTGAAAACTCCGAATATCGATTCGCTGGCTCGCGACGGCGCCCTGCTTCAGCGGTTTTACGTGTGCCCGGTCTGCTCGCCGACCAGGGCGGAGTTTCTGACGGGGCGTTATCATCCGCGGGGTGGGGTCTACAGCACGTCCACCGGAGGCGAGCGTCTGGACCTGGATGAGAAGACGATCGGCGACACGTTCAAGGCGGCCGGATATGCAACCGGTGCCTTTGGGAAATGGCACAACGGCACGCAGTATCCCTATCATCCGAACGCCCGGGGATTCGACGAATACTACGGGTTCTGCTCGGGCCACTGGGGCAACTATTTCAGCCCGATCCTGGAGCACAACGGCAAGATCGTGCGGGGCAAGGGCTTCATCATCGACGATCTTACGGACCACGCCCTGGCGTTTATTCAGCGGAACAAGGAGGGTCCTTTTTTCTGCTACCTGCCGTACAACACGCCTCACACGCCCTTCCAGGTGCCCGATCGGTTCTACGATAAGTTCCAGGACCTTTCGCTCAAGATGCTGCACCGGGATCCCCAGAAGGAAGAGGTTGCCAGGACCCGTTCCGCCCTGGCACTCTGCGAGAACATCGACTGGAACGTGGGCCGGGTTCTGCGGAAGCTCGACGCGTTGAAGCTCTCGCAAGAGACGATCGTGATCTATTTCAGCGACAATGGGCCGAACAGTTGGCGCTGGAACGGAGGAATGAAGGGGCGAAAGGGATCCACCGACGAAGGCGGGGTCCGCGTACCGTTTCTGATTCGCTGGCCGGGACATATCAAGCCGGGGACCCGCGTGGGGCAGATCGCCGCCGCGATCGATCTGCTGCCGACCCTGGCCGAGCTGACCGGGCTGAAGGTGGTCGGCACAAAACCGCTGGACGGCGTCAGCCTGAAGCCCTTGTTGCTGGGATCGGCCCAGAACTGGTCCGATCGGATGATCTTTTCCCATTGGAGGGGCCGGGTCAGCGTCCGTACACAAGACTATCGGCTGGATTATACGGGCAAGCTCTACGACATGAAGGCCGATCCGGGGCAAGACCGGGACATTTCCAAGCAGCGACGGCAAGTCGCCGGGCGTCTTTCCGCGGCTGTAGCACGGTGGAAGGCGGAGTTGCTGCCGGGTTTGACGGACGACGACCGCCCCTTCCCGGTCGGTTACCGCGCGTTTCCCGCCACTCCGCTGCCGGCGCGTGACGGTGTGCCCCACGGCAACGTTCGGCGCAGCGCCAGGGCGCCCAACTGCTCGTTCTTCACCAACTGGGTGAGTACGGAGGACAAGATCACCTGGGAGGTTGAAGTGGCCAAGACTGCTCGGTACGAGGCGGTGATTTATTATACTTGTCCCAAGGAAGACGTGGGCTCGACGGTTGAGTTGAGTTTCAACGGCAGCCGAATTGAAGGCCGGGTGACCGAGCCGCACGATCCGCCGCTTAGGGGCGCCGAGCACGATCGCGTGGGGCGGGGCGGCGAGTCTTACGTGAAGGACTTCAAGCCGCTTCGGCTGGGAGTTGGGCAATTGAAGAAAGGCCGCGGCACCTTGACGCTGCGGGCGATCGAGGTTCCCGGCAGGCAGGTGATGGACGTTCGGGCCGTGACGCTGGCGCGCTTGAAGTGAGCCTGGAGCGGGGCCGGCGGGTTTCTGCGGCCCGAGGACTCTGCTCGCTGGTCTGCTGCGCACAAACCAAGGGACGGCGGTTCAGATGCTTGCGTCGCTGCGTACCGACCTTGACGCGGTCCGCGCGAAGATGGGGCCGGATGACCAGGTCTCACTATAGCCGTGACAAGTCACAAGGTCTTGTTCTATGGATCGCCTGGCAGTCCTGTTCGGCCGGCACCGGTTTCTGTTGGCGTGCTGCGTTCTGGCGTACACGGCCATAAGCCTGTTCGGCATCAGCCGGGTGACTTTCGATAACGATCCGCTGAATCTCTTTTCCTCCGACAAGTTCGAGTTCAAGTGGCTCCAGCGCGAGTTCGCCCATCTGGAACAGACCACTCTGATCGTGGTGCAGCGCGACGACCTGCTGACTCCCGAGGGGTTGGCCGCGATACGGAAGATCACCGAAGCAGCGGCCGGAGTGGACGGGGTGGAGGCCGTCCACTCGATGCTCGACGTGCGGGGGGGCCGCAGAGTAGGCAGATACCTGCTGCCCTTCTTCCCCTCCTCGGGTGATCCCCCTTGGCGCTTCGAGCAAGCCCGCAGAAGGGTCGAGTCCCATCCGCTGTTGGTGGGACACTTTCTATCGAAGGATCTGAAGACGTCGCTGGTGGTCGTGCAGCTCGAGGGGTCGGTGCCGCCGGCAGCGGGGGACGTGCCGCCGGCAGCGGGAGACGCTGTGCAGAGTTTCTCGGAGTTCAAGGTGGTTCTGGACCGATTGCGCACTGCGCTGGCAGAGTGTACGGAGGGGTCCCGTATGCGGGTGCGGATCACCGGTACGCCGGCCCTGCACGTGGAGCTGGTCGAGAACATGCGCAGCGACATCTTCATGTTCAGCTCCTTGGGGGCGACCTTGACGGTAGTGATCGCGATCGTGCTGTTTCGGCGGATCGCAGCGGCCCTGCTGGTCGGCATCGGGCCGCTGGTGGGCACCATTTGGGCCGTGGGAACACTGGGGCTGATCGGTGAGCCGATCAACATGCTCACCAACGTGGTGCCGGTGCTGGTGCTGGTGATCGGATTCACCGATTCGATGCACCTGGTGCTTCACGTGCGGCGGGCCGTGGCCGGGGGCTCCTCGGGCTTGGAGGCCGCCCGGAGCTCCATTCGCCATTTGGGACTGGCCTGCGCGCTGACCTCGCTCTCCACCGCGGTGGGATTCGGCTCGCTGACGCTGGCCAGTTTACAGGGAATTCGAACGTTCGGGTGGTGCTGTGCGTTGGGGAGCGTGCTGAGTTTCTTCGCAGTGATTACCGTGGTTCCTCTGTTATCCAGCACGTGGCTGAGCCGATACGTCGTGGTCGGCGAAAAACGCCCAACGCACTGGGGCCTCGGCCGTTTTCCCGATCGGGTCCTCTCCGGCCTGATCGAGCATCCTCGCGTGGTGCTGGCGTGCGCAGCGGTACTGACGGTCTCTCTGGCACTGCTGGCGACGAAGCTGGAGCCGGACCACCGGATAGCTTCCGAGATTCCCCACTCCAGCGAGGCCTACCGGGCCTTGGAGCACGTCGACGAGAAGTTCGGAGGCATTTTGTTCGCCTATGCCATCGTCGAGTGGCCGGAGGAACGGGGGTTGGGCTCGCAGGAGCTATTCGACGTGTTGGAGGAAGTACACCAGGTGTTCGACGCCAACCAGTTGCTGAGCAACCCGCTCTCAATTCTGAACCTGGTCAAGTCGTTGCCCGGCGAGCAGCAGGAGAGCCTTCCGCGGCGTGCCCGCCAACTCCGTTACGTGCCGGAGGAAGTGCTCCGGCATCTGGTGTATCCACCGACCCATCGGTGGGACACGAAGCTGCCCCACCGAATGGGCGGGCGGGCGGTGGTCAGTGCGCGGATGCCGGACGTGGGTGCAAGGCTCTTGATGCCCGCGTTTGCCGACGCCGGCCGGCAGTTCGAGCAGATTGCACAGCGCCACCCGGGATTCAGGATTGAACTGGTGGGCGACTCGGTGACGGCGTTCAGCAGCGTACACCTGATGATCGAGGACCTCTGGAAGAGTCTGCTCACGGCCGCGGGGGTAATGTTCCTGATGATCTGGGTGGGGCTGCGGTCGTTGCGCTATGCACTGGCCAGCCTGGTGCCGAACGTTTTTCCTCTGCTTTGCACGGGGGCGTTCATCGTGCTTTGCGGGCGCTACCTGGAAATGAGCAGCGTGATCGTGTTCAGCATCAGCCTGGGGATCGCGGTGGACGACACCATTCACTTTCTGGTTCGCTTCAAGCGGGAGATGGGATCGGGGGGCGATCCACGCTCTGCGGTTCGTCGGACGTTCAAGGTGGTGGGCACGGCGCTGGTAATGACCACGGTTGCCCTGGTGTCCGGCCATTTGATCGTGATGATGAGTGCCTTTCCGGCGGTGCGGGTGTTCGGCATGCTGGCCGCGGTGACAATCGCGTCGGCGCTGGTGGGCGATCTGTTGATTTTGCCGGCGATCCTGGTTTGCATCCGGTGGCCGCGTCCCAGGGGATAAGGATCGGGTTTCAGGGTCCTCTTGCGCGGCTGGAGTCGCCTCCTACATCTCATCTCTCTGCTTACAGTCTGAGTTATTGCTGGACTTTTGCAAATTGGTCCCCTCTCCCTCTGGGAGAGGGTTAGGGTGAGGGCGATTCACCGAGAAACGCCTTTCCTTGCTTGCGTGTCTTTTCTGTACCCTCACCCCCTGCCCCTCTCCCATAGGGAGAGGGGAGTTCGAATCTGCGTTTTGCAAAAGTCCAGTTATTGCTTTCCGGCCAGGCAGACGATGCTTCCATCGCGCAAGGAAGCGAACAGGCGGGTCCCTGCCGCGATCATGCCGTCGAACACCGGTGGAAACTCGAGCTGTGTTTCGGACAGTTTCTTTCCATCCTTAGCCGAGACGGCCACCAGTTTTGCTCCCCTGCGGCCCTCGAAAGCGGCATAGGGATCTTGGGGGTCGAACACGTCGGGAGCCCCGGCCACGTAGAGCGTATCGCCCGCTTTGACCATGGCACGGATCCGGACCGGCAGCCACTGCATCCAGACCGGCGGTTCGGCTCGCGTGTAGCCGATCATCTTGTCCAGGGCGAAGGCCTGGCTCCCCAGCTTTCGCACCTCGTCGCCGCGTCCGCGTGGATAGTCGGACTGGGGCAGCCACTTCACCGGCGGGCGCGATCCCTGCTCGCCGACGATCTGCGGCTCGTTGGTGTTGAAGTCGGCGAAGACCAGGTAGCCCTTCGTGCCCGGGAAGAACATGGGGCTGTGAACGTTGCGGCGATAGAACGCCCGGACGGCATAGGTCTTCCGGCCGTCGACCACCAGCAGTTGTCCGGTCTTGGGCGCCTGGTTTGCCAGTTGGAATCCGGGCCATCGCTTGGAATACATCCAGAAAGTGCGGTTGTACCAGGATCCGTCGAGCAGGCCGGCGGTGGAGAAGACGTGCAGGCCCACGTCCTGCGCGCCCTTGCTGGAGAGGACGTCCACGTGGATCTCTTTGAGTCCGGGCGTCATCTTTTTCTGGCGCATGTAGAGGAAGCCACCCTCGCTGACCAGCACGTCGGAATTGGCCCCCAGGATGTAGAAGGCGACGTCTCGCTGGCCGTCCAGGCTTCGATGCGGCCCCTCCAGAAGGCCTTTGTGGAGGATCTTGCCGGTAGCCGGCTCGAGCCCCCAGACGCGGATTCCGCCGTCGAGGTACGTCGAGCGTCCGGCCGTGAAGTAGGCCACGCCCTTGTCCACCAGCACCGAGCCGTGCACCGGCCAGGTCGATTCGATCTGGTCGAAGTAGCCCACCCGGCGGTCGGCCGGCGCCGCCAGGAATCGCCACACGAGCCGGCCGTCCGATGCCCGCAGGCAGTATACGCGTCCATCCTTGGAGCCGAACAGGACCATGCCCTTGTGGATCGTGGGCGGCGAGTCGATGCGGCCGTTGGCGGTGAACCGCCAGAGCACTTCGCCGCTTGCCGCGTCCAGGGCATAAACCGTGTGGGCATCGGACTCCGCAACGAAGAGCCTGCCGCCGGCGGCCACCGGCGCCGTCAGCGGCCCATCGGTGGGACAAGAAGCTGCCCCACCGAATGGGCTGCTGAGCTTGACTTTCCAGGCGACTGCCACGCGGGCAGGCACGCGGGTGGGCGTAGTGCCGCTGCGGGCCGGATCGTGGCGGAACGTCGGCCAGTCGGCCTCCGACGCGGGTTCGGCAGCGGTAAGGGCCCCATAGGCCGGGCCCTTCTGGAGACGTTCACTGTCCGCGACCACTCGTGGGGCAGTGTCCGGACCGGCCGTGATTGCCGCATATCCGAGCAATTTCGAGCCGGGCTGGCAGAAACACTGATCGGACGGGACGTAGAGCATGCCGTTGCACGGAGTCATCCCGTATCTGCACACGCCGCGAAGCCAGTTGTTGTTGGGGGAATGGCCGTCTGCCTGAAAATCGAGGAACTCGGCGCCTTCGTAAGAGCTGATCAGATATCGAACCGTGGCCTTGTTGCGATAGCAGCGATGGTGGTGTTCCGGACTGCGGAGGTTATTGACGTGAATCCGCTTCTTTTCCTTGCCCGAGCGGAGATCCCAACCGATCACCAGGGCATTGGGACTCTTGCGTACCGGCTTGCCGTTCTGGTCCACGCTCACTATCCCGCGCCAAACCAGTCCATCGACCACGAACAGGTCGTCTCCTTCTCCCCCGCCGATCGGCGGCACCTTCTTTTGCCAGAGCGGCTCCCCGTCGGTGGCGTCATAGGCTGCCACGCGCGTGCCGCCCTGCATGAGAATCACGTCGTCCACGGTAAGCAGCGTTCTGGGGGCGGCCCACTTGGGCTGAACCCTCCACAATTGGCTGCCGTCCTTCAGATCGAGCGCGACCAGGTCTTTGCCGGTCAGGTAGACCACCCGCCCGTTGTTGATCGCCAGTGCCGTGGGGCGGATCCGAACGCCCTGGTTCTGCCAGAGCACCTTTCCGGTCCGGCCGTCGACGCCGGCCAGAGCAGATCCGCCGGAGCCCTCGGCTCCTCTTCGCTTGGCAAGGTCTTGCGGTGCTTGTCGAGTATAGACCACGGCAATGCCGTCGCTGAAGAGAATCTCGCTGGTGCCCGGGGTCTTCTCGACCGTGGCGATGATATCGCCGGTGGCCGCATCCAGGATCGACATCGGGCCCCGGTACGCCAGAGTCGTGTAGAGCCGGTCGCCGTGGGCAACGATTACGCGCTGGTTTTCGACGGGCACGTCGGTCCGCCCTGAGCGCAGTTTGGTCCAGTCCTTGCCCTGCCATTTTCCCGGGCTCCACTGGCGCCAGCCCCAGGAGTCGAGTGGCTTCTTCCAGAGCAGCCGGCCGTTGAAAGCGTCGCGGCAGACGAGCGACCAACGGTCGGGCAGGCGCTCGTCGGTGATTCCGATCAGCCCTTCGTCGAAGTAGTAGAACAGCCGCCCGCCGGCCGAGACGGGTGCCTGAATCCCCGAGGGCGTCTCGTGGCTGCGGAGCCAGAGCGGGGGGGCAATCCACTGTAGAGCCCGAGGCGGGCCGACGACCGTATCTTTGGCAACCGCGTTGTTGCTCGCGTCGTGGAGGAAATGGGTCCAGTCGTCGATGTTGTCGGGCCGGGGCTTGACGGTCTGCTGCCACTCGCCCCGCCGCATCACGCAGGCCGCTCCTCCCGGAGCCAGGACCCGCATCACTTCGCTCATGGGAACCTTGGCCGCGTCCTGTACGACGACCAGGTTGATCAAGTTATCGGTGTAAGGCAGTACCGAGCGCGAATGCTGCTCGACCGAGACCGGACCGTAGATGCCCAGCGACCGCAGATGGGCCCTGGCCTGGGCGACTTTGGCCGGGTCGGCTTCGAGTCCGTGAACGGTGTAGCGATCACTGGCTCGCAGCGCGGCGGTCAGCTTTCCGTCGCCGCAGCCGAGGTGGACCACAATGCCGCCATGGGAGCCGGCAGCATCGAGGATGGCCTTGGCTGCCGCCGTCGCGTCTGTCTGGGCTGCTGCCCGCCCATTCGGTGGGGCAGCCCAGCGTCCCTCGCTGCCGGCGGCACTGTGTCCCACCGATGGGTTGGCCACGAGCCAAACGGCCAACAACGCCGGGATACATGAGTCGATTGCTGGATGGTGTTTCATCTTGGCGGGCGTCCTATATTGGAGGTGAGTGTTCGGTCAACTTGCCGCTGCAAGATCAGGGATGTAGTATATCAGCCGGCAGCGAGCGAGCCAAGAATGTAGCGGGCCCCCATCCTTTCACATGGCCTGCTCTACGTCCGCGGCCGGGACCGGCTGGTTGGCCTACGGTTGATCCCGAGGTAGCTCGCTGCCGGTGGAGAGCGGACCGGCGATCTTGAGGCGAAGGTCGCGCGGCCGATCGAGCTGGGATTTGGCGAACTCGTGGAAATCATCGTCCAGCGGGGAGTCGAGTCGGGGTTGCTCCTGGAGTTGCCAGGGCAAGCGGACGGTGAAGATGCTTCCCTTGCCCAGTTCGCTGTCGGCGACGATCCCCCCGCCCAGCAGTTTGCACAACTCCTTGACGATGGAGAGTCCCAGCCCGGTGCCGGAGTATTCCCGGGTCATGGCGTCGCCGCTGGGCATGCCGGTGTGCCCCTGGCGAAACTTCTCGAAGATCGCCTGCTGGTCTTCATCGGCAATTCCCACGCCGGTGTCGCCGACCTGCAAGACGAGATGGTCCTGATCGTCACGCCGGGCGGATACGGTAATCCGACCACCCTCGGGGGTGAACTTGATGGCGTTGGAGAGCAGGTTATTGAGGATCTGCTGCACTCGGGCCTGGTCCTGGTGCATCAGCGGCAGGTCGCCCTGGAGCCGGGCTTCCAGGTCGATGTTCTTCTTTTCGGTCAGTGGTCGGGCCATGTCGCATTGGGCTTCGACGACCTGTTCCACGCGGAAATCGGAGAGCCGGATGTCCATCTTCCCGCTTTCCATCTTGGCCAGATCGAGGATATCGTTGATCATTTCCAGAAGCATCCGGCCGGAGGTCTGGATGTTCTCCACGTAGCGTTTCTGGCGTCCGTCCAGCGAATCGATCGAGCCCAGCACCTCGCTGAACCCCAGGATGCTGTTAAGCGGGGTGCGCAACTCGTGGCTCATGGTGTTTAGGAAATCGCTCTTGATGGTGTTCATTTCGAACAGCCGCATGTTTACCTGTGCGAGCTCATCGACCTTCACGTCCAGGTCGACGTTGACCTGGCGGAGTTCCTCCTGAATGGTAACCAGGTGTCGCAACATGCGGTTGAAGGCCACGGCCAGGGACTCGAACTCGTCGCCGGTGTGGATCTCGGCGCGCAGCGAGAGGTTTCCGTGGCTGATGGCATCGCTGACTTCGCGGAGGTGCTGCAGCGGCTTGACGATCACGTAGCGGACAATCACGTAGGAAGCGATCATCGCCAGGAAGACCGTGGTGATGGCAATCCCCAGCAAGATTGCCCGGTTCCAATAGAGCGCCTTTTGCAGCGGCTCGTTGGGGATCGTGATCTTGGCGATAGCCATCAGATCACCCTCGTTCAACGATCCGCCGCCGGTCAGTTCGCTGCCGGCCAGCCCGCTCGGCGGAGACCCCAGCGGGGTGTCCCACGACATATTGTGACAGTCGACACACTCACGCAGGTCGGCATAGATCGGCTGGTAGTACTGGTACTCCTTCTTTTCGGGCAGGAGTCGCTGGCGGAACGCGGGAATATTGGAATCTTGCGGCGCCTCAGGTTCGTTGGTGATGAAGTAGTTGGCAACCTCCCATTCGAATTCCCTCTCTTTCTCGTCCTGCTGGTCATCCTGCTGAGTATCGATGCCGTGAAGGCTCTCGGAAGTGATGAAGCTGTACCGGTAGTCTTCCTTCCTGAAGGTCAAGGCCAACTTCTGGGCAAGCCGAGCCGCGTCGTCGTCCGCTTCCCAGTTGTCAAAATGGACTTTGTACATCGCCTGGCCCACCAGGAGCCGGCCCTTGATCGGATTCTGCTCGTAGACCAGCCTTTCGGTCAACCAGCCGTACAACATGAAGCTGGCACAGATCAGCAGCAGCAGATAGGCCCCGAACAGAAACCGGCACTTCCTTTCCAGGCTGCTCTCGCCGAGGACACGTTTGATCGACCGGTAGGACATGTTGCTAGGGGGCGACAGGACCAGTTTCGCCTAATTCGCGCATTCTAAGGCATTTATGACGTTCCCGCCAGGGGAAAAGGGGGCCAGGGGGAGACCTTCGGACTTGTCCAAGAACAAGTTCCCGTTTGTTGCGTTTGTTGTTAGCCCCGCCCGGGAGGGCGGGGTTCCTGGAGCGTCACCGCATGCAACCCCGCCCTCCCGGGCGGGGCTATTCTCCAAGAGTGGAAAATTGTTTTCTGACAAATCCTCGGATCCGAGAAGGCGGCCGGACCGGCGACCGCCAGCCATCCGCCGTTCGGCGAAGGCGGCCGGCCCAAGGCCGCCGTGCCGCTGGCCGCATACGGCCGGTTGAAAGACACCAAAAACCAGCCTACTTTTTCAGCGGGCCGCTATACGTTCTGTGGTAAGTGCGCCCGGGACGAAATGCGGCCGGGGGATCGGCACCGGCCGGTCGGCCAGCACACCCAGAATATACTCCGCCGCCCGACGCGACGCCCCGCCGGCGGCCACCCGCTCCTTCAATCGGGCCAACTCCGCAACCCGACGCTCCCGTTTCGAGCGGTCCGTGAGCCACTCGATCACGTGAGCGGCGATCTGGTCCGACTTGTCTTCACAGGTCAGGTATTCCGGGAACAGTACCTTCTGGGCGTCTTCCTGGGCCGGATCGAACGGCGTGAGATCCTGCGGAAACAGCTCGTCGGTCGAGAGCAGATTGACCAGCGTGATGTACTTCACCTTGCGGAAGAACCTTTGTACGAAATACGCCGCCCGACCGATCCAGTACAAGATCACGGTCGGCGTGGTATGATAGAGCAACTCCAGCGAGACCGAGCCGGAAACCGACATACAGCAATCGGCCAGGCTGATCAACTCCGGCGTCTTGCCCACGAATACCTCGATCGGCAGCCCCCGGGCTGCTACCTCGCGCCGGGCCAGTTCGGCCTGGTGCGGCTGGAAGGCGGCCATGGCAAACCGCACCTGCGGCACCTGCTCCCGAATTCGAGCCGCCGCCTTGAGAAACCACCGAAGGTTGTGGACCACTTCCTGCGTCCGCGAACCGGGCAGAATCACCACCAACGGGCCCTCGCGCCCGCCGTGCTCTTCCAGGAATCGCCGGTCGTACTGCTGCCGGCGGACTTCGTCGAAAAACGGGTGGCCCACGAAGGTCGCGTTGCACCCCCGCCGCCGGAACCACTCCTGCTCGAACGGCAAGTTGCACAGCACGTGGTCCACGAACCGCCGCATCTTCTTCACCCGCCACCCGGCCCAGGCCCAGATCTGCGGCGGCGCGTAGTAGAAGACCGGGATCCCGTGGGCGTTGGCGCGCCGGGCAATCCACCAGTTGAAGCCCGGATAGTCGATCAGCACTACGGCGTCCGGCCGATGGTGGCGGAAGTAGCGGTCCGCGCGGCTTGCCAGGTCCCAAAACTTGTGCAGGTTCAACAACACCCGGGCAAACCACATCACCGCCAGCGCGGTCAGATCGGCGTGCAGCGAG